>Ga0307509_10001081_pt1 | contig 46587 bp, 36 predicted proteins | sample 10_EM_MG_FD_202245 | JGI IMG/M metagenome (GOLD analysis project Ga0307509, IMG submission 202245) | Populus trichocarpa ectomycorrhiza microbial communities from riparian zone in the Pacific Northwest, United States - 10_EM | ecosystem: Host-associated > Plants > Roots > Unclassified | place... | reverse complement strand
TCAGAACACTGGTTGCATCACATGCTCGTGCCCACAAATACCACCATTTGTACGGCGCATCACGGTTCGATCAGATAGTTCTTTTCAGATGGTGTTTTGATAACAACTGCGTGGTACATATTAGACTTGTATTTGGTCTCTAGCCACACACTCAAATACTTGGTCAAGAGCTCCTCGTCGGACTTCTCTACCCCAACCCCATCGCCAAAGTGCTTTCCTCCTGCGCCACGTGCGAGCTCACTGCTTACCCCAAGCCAGTTGCCACCAGGTTATCAGCGGGTTGCCATCAACAATATCGAGGTGCAGAGCGAGTTTTTCAAGTATCTCCACTATCTCACCTTGCTCAATTTTGATATTATAAATGCGAATGAACGGACACCCTTGCTGCTCAATATCAACCCCCGAGTTAGCTGAGATATCCCATCCCCCCAGCCTCCTTTTACCAACTGCAATTTTTACTTTTCTCCTCCTAGAGCACTCTATTTATCCTCAGGTCGGGGGTTACGAGCCTATATGATCTTCCGAGCCAGACAAGAAAATCCTGACATGCCCCGGGACGGTAGTATTTGGATAATGCCATACGTTACCGTATTGTATTAACTACTACTGCACGATAGATTACAGCTGTAAGATGCGGTACCGGAAAATGGTATCTAGAACTTGAAGATTTGATACAGAGTAAGAATCCCTCTTGATACAGGAATTAGCGCTTCAGAAAGTTTCAAACGAACTTCTGTGGCTCTACAAAAGCCCTCCCGAAGCCCAGTTTCGGGCCGCCTAGGGTGGGGGGGTTTCTCGTAATTAGAGTCTGTTTACCGAAGGCGGCGTTTCACGAAGGCCTTGCTGAATAGCTCTAGCTTCATTATAACAAGCGTACTTTTGGACCGCTGCGGTACAGATGGCTAGACAAAAGACTTAACTATATGGCTTTCGGTAGCATATTGATGGAGGTGCTATCAATCTTATGCTCGTGTGTTGACGGGTGGAGAGGTTCTGGTGTGTATTTTCTATGGAGGTTTCTAGCTGCAGTTCACCTTGAGTAGTGAAAACTCTGCTCATACATGTGATAGCCCTATGTTTCCGCATATGCCCTATACATCCGTTCTTTCCCTAGAACGTTCCTGATGTCCACACTTCTGTGTTCCTTCATACATGTGAGCGTTCCCTTCGCCTCCACCATCCCCTCTATCTCTGCTCCCAATACAATGCTCCACTACTGGGATTATTATGCCATCACACATGAGGGAGTTTGTGCGCAGGAGGACCCTTCTGATGTGCCACATTAGGTCCGCGAGGCTCCTATCCGCGATGCCGGGGGTTAGTTGTGTATCTAAAGACACAGAATCAGTTTTCCCCTCCGCTATTGTGGGTCGTGTGTGACCCCTCTCTTGCATCCTCGCTGGGACTAAAAGTTGCTTTTCATATAGGCCCGGTTAATAGCTTCTAGTGAGTTTGCAGTAAATCACAATACTGTATCATCTTGGGTTGGATTGTTAAATATGCCTTGGGGATTACGACTCGAACACTAAAGATTGATGAGTGACTATCAGAAAACAGACAGGAGAGGAAGTAGCAGCAATACCTAAGTCACGCACTTGGAGATAATAGAGGTCAATTTTAGCAGTTACTATGGACAGACCGAAACCAGAGTTAAGGTCTCTGTTTTGAATATATGTAACAATCATAGTGGCTTTGTTGGGGTTGTGGATACTGTATTTTAAGAATGGGGAGAACTTACCCTAATGCCCCGGGTAATCAGTTTGGTGGGAGGAGGTGGGGAGAAAGCGAGGCTTAGCATGCCCACTCAAGGAGAGGATCTTGATCGCAGATAAATTGTGCCATGATACGAACTACAATAGCAGTCAGACAGGGACCCAAACCTCTTTCGATAGAGACATTTCTATGCAGCCTGTTGCCAAGGACTTGTTGCGGGTAAAGAAGCTTCTACAATCCGCTCAATCTACTGTACCCAGCCAGAGTGCCTCCGCGCTCATCCCCAGTCTATTAGCACGGCTCGCCAAACAATTGCAGAAACCTACTTGTTAAAAAGTACGGTTTCCTACCCTGTCGGTCGCATATATGTGTAAGCTAAGTTACCGTACACTCGTGTCCGCAAGTTCTCGAAACGTCTGATGTATCGCGAAGTCTGATGGCCTCAAACTGGGGGATTGCGGAGGCTGTTTATGGGGAAATTTTTTTGAATATGCCCTACGAAATCTGCCGTTACTGGATTAAAAAAGGTCTCCGAAAAAGAGTTGTCGCTTTCTTGGTATCCGGGTTCGTGTTGATAGGAGTACCGAACATCTGTCTTACGAGAACATTGAGGATACAAGTACCAGTAGACTCACCTACACGACAATATATGACTCAGATATTTCCGGCAAGGAGTTTGGGCACGTGACATCTTACGGGTACAGTATAGAGGAGGTTTATCCCTTAGTTTACCATAGATCTCGATAGCGCAAGCTTGGAAATCTATCTTAAAGCCTAAACTATATTTCTTTTAACTCTCGATGCTACACCACAAACTTCAGAAGTTACCGATATTTTCACTATTTAAACTACCGGTATTTGACTTCGCGTCGGATCGAGGGAACGAAGCACTCTCAGCTAATCGCACTCCCGATCTCCAACTCATATCCTTTCTTGGCCTCTAACCCGCGCTCTCTCTCTCGAGCTCCAACACAACCTCTTACTAGAATATCATCCTTTATATGTGGAGATCCACGCAAAACGGCCCCTTTTAGACTGCGCGGTATTGCTTGGGCTGAAGTTATTACACGACTGCAACAGCCACATATCTATTAAAACCATCTGGAGAACACTCAAGCGGTATGTTTACCCTATTCATTTTGATAAGATCTCGAGTTCAATGGTTTATACCGCACATTATCTTCGGGAGTGCTAAGATTTTGGCTGGTTTGGTAGAAGTGAAATGTTGCGATATCAGCCGGAAGACAGCATGGGTGGTACACCTCTTGCGTGGGCTGCTCGGAGCGGACACCAGGGAGTTGTTAAAATACTACTCGCCCGCGAGGACATCGACCCCAATAAGTCAACCGAGTACGGCGAAACACCACTACTGTTGGCTGGTGAGAATGGACACGAGGAAGTGGTGAAGTTGCTACTCTGCCGAGACGACATCGACCCCAACAGGCCAGATTGGGAAGGCCAAACGCCACTCTGGTGGGCTGCCTACAGGGGACGCGAGGGAGTGGTGAAATTGTTGATTGGACGGGAAGACGTCGACAGCAACGAGCCAGGTGAGAGTAGTCAAACACCACTCTGTTGTGCTGCTCACAATGGACACGAGGGAGTGGTGAAGATATTACTCGGACGGAGCGACGTCAACCCGAATAAGACAGATGGGTATGGCGGGACACCACTCACGCGGGCTGCTGACCGTGGGTACGAGGGAGTGATGAAATTGTTACTCGACCGAGACGACGTCGACCCCAACAGGCCAGATAAGCACGGCAAAACACCACTTAATTGTGCTGCCCGCGCTGGGCATGAGGGAGTAGTGAAATTACTACTCGGACGGGATGACGTCAACCCCAACAAGCCAGATGCGGGCGACCGAACACCACTCTGGTGGGCTGCCCGCAATGGATACGAGGGGGTAGTGAGATTACTACTCGGGCGGGGCGACGCCGACCTCAACAACCTAGGCGACGACGGCCGAACACTACTCATGTGGGCTGCCATCAAGGGGCAAGAGTGGGTGGTCAGGCGGCTACTTGAACGAGACGACGTCAACCCCGACGAACCGGATAAGCGCGGCCGAACACCGCTCTCTTGGGCTGCCCGCAGTGGGCATGAGGGAGAAGTGAAGACGTTGCTCGGGCGGAGCGACGTCAACCCCAACAAGCCAGATGGGAACGAAAACACACCACTCAATTTTGCCGCTTGCCATGGGCACAATGATGTGGTGAAAATACTACTCGGACGGAACGACGTCAACCCCAACAAGCCAAATAAGGGCGGCTACACTCCACTCTGGTGGGCTGCCCGCAGTGGGAACGAAGGGGTGGTGAAACTACTTCTTGGACGAGATGGCATCAATCCAGACAAGCCGGATAATTACGGCCGAACACCGCTGTTCTGGGCTGCCTGCTTTGGACATGAAGAAGTAGTGAAATTACTGCTCGGACAAGAAGGCGTCGACCCGGACAAGCCCGCCGAGGACGGCCGAACACCACTCTGGTGGGCTACCCGCAATGGGCACGAGGGGATGGTGAAAATACTGCTCGGGCGAGGCGACGTCAACCCCGACAAGCCAAATAAGCACGGCGAAACACCACTTAATTGTTCTGCCTGCGCTGGGCACGAGGGAATAGTGAAATTGCTACTCGGACGGGGTGACGTTGGCCCCAACAAACCAGATGAGGGTGGCCGAACACCACTTTGGTGGGCTGCCTGCAATGGGCACGAGGGAGCGGTCAAGCTACTACTCGGATGTGAAGGCATCAACCCCGGCAAGCCAAATATTCGTGGTAAGACACCACTCTGGTGGGCCACTAAAAATGGCCACACGGGAGTGATAGCTCTGCTACAGCCTCCAACATCTATCACCCACAGCGCGGCCTAAGAACGAAGAGGCACGGTCTTCTTCACTACCTCCGAATACTATACTGATTACCTACTGTTTGTTCCATTTCCGCGAGGACCGCAACACCTCTATAAAGGTGTTTATCGCCACCACTACCGCCCCCTCCCACCTCCGTCCTGCCCCCTCCTCCAGCTTAAAACACCCTTTGTGATAATTTGTTGGGCGGATGTGCTTGGATTTGTTACGGGAGTGGGAAGGAGAGTTCAGGAGACATGCAGACGGAACAGACGGAATGGATACGGGAGAATGTTCAACGATAGATTTTCCCCACTCTGTCTTTTCTTTGTTATTATGGAAGTGTACGGATGAACAAGGACATGGAGGAAGCACAGAGATGGGTGTCGTGATCCAGGAAGGATCACGATATGGTATTTGTCTTTTACCGATAGTTTGATTTTGGTTTAGAGTAGAGAAGACCAGAGTTGTTTCAGCGAGAGCGAATGAACGAAGTATTACAGGCGGAAAACTTACGTTCCATATCCTTCCTCCAAAGCGCCTAAGTTCCAGGCGAAATCTCTTAGTCTATTGGCTACTTTCGTGCTACCCTCATTTCCCTCTTTGACAATAATTGTAGCCTTACCTTCCCTCTGGACTAAGCCTGTCACGAAGCCCAGCTTAAATACTTTCCCTAGCTAGAGGAATCACACGCCATGGTAATGCACACTTCTATCACATACCCGCTGAATCCTCTATTCCAATTTTTCTTACAGTCGAATCCGGAGTTGTGAGTTCCCGGCTGAAATCTATTAGCGTTAGTCTTAACGTTTGCAGGTTATGTATGGCGCAGCGGTAGACGATAGAAAGAGAATTCACACGGAACTTGGACACTTTGCTCACGCTCTTGAAATTCGCCTTAACTAACACAAAAAACTCATGACAGAAACAAGTGTATAAGTAAAACATAAGTAGCACTTCCTGATCCGTTAATCACCACACCTATCTCCCTATCCCTGCCATGCCCTTATTCCTCCGTACACTCCCGTGATAAACAAAGGAAAGACATGTCTATCTAATCTCTTTCATAAACTGTCAACCATTCTATCTCAATCTCCCAAATCATCCGCAAGCATCTACCCAATCTTTCAGACTCTCCCGCATCTTCCAAAGTCAACCACATCCTTCCAACAGTTAGTGGGGGGCTATATCCTGTCAATGTAGGGAAATGAGGGTCGCACGGAAGTAGCCAATAGACTAAGAGATCGCCTGGAACTTAGGCACTTTGGAGGAAGGATATGGAACGTAAGTTTTCCGCCTGTAATACTTCGTTCATTCGCTCTCGCTCGCAACTCTGGTCTTCTCTACTCTAAACCAAAATCAAGCTATCGGTAGAGACGGGTGTATGGGTAAAACATAATACGACTTCCTGATCCTCCCAAGAATCACCATACCTATCTCTGTGTTTGCCACATGTTCCTCTTCCTCCGTACACTCCCGTGATAACAAAGAAAATAATATTGCGGATAAAGACTTTTATAGAACATTCTCCCGTATCCGTTCCATCTGAATATCTCCTGAACTATCCTTCCCACTCCCGTAACAAACCCAAGCATATACGTCTAACAACATATCCATTCTAATAAAATAAATCAGTGTATCATATCTTGAAATTTTCATTAAATTTACTTTTGTTGTTTCTTTTTTTACTTTCCTGTTTCAATGGTTTTTAAATCTATTGTTTCCCCCTTCCTCCCTCTAGAGTGTAGGCGTGACGGTTGTTTAGATATAGAAGGAAACATACAGCGCAAGCATTTTTCACACCCGCACCGAGTGGCACAGGGCTAGTCGTTAGCTAAGCAGGTATAGTAGTCATTGGTTTCTACTATGGACATGATTGAACGGGGGTCACGCCTATATAGAAAGCCCTCCAGCGGCGGGCTTGTAGATGAAGCTGGAAGGTTACCCGCACTTTTTAGTCTTGCCCACTAAGGGAGCTAATATAGTTCAAGCTCTCCAAAACGTGTACCACATTTTTCATTATTTTAAAATTCTTAAGGCTTTATCTTAATGAGTGCAAATGTGAAAAAAAAACCTGTTTCCCAAAGAGGAGCTGAAGTAGAACAATAAACAGGTTTTGTTTTACCAATTAGCGTTATATTGGCAAAGCCTTTAGAATTTAAAAAGTTCTACTTTTGCTGGAAGAGGAGAAAAGGGTTAGTTAGAGTAGCCACATATGCTTAGTGATACTAAAATTGATATTTTGGATCAATGTTTAATATGTATTAACCATCAATTGAGACTAATTAGGTTAAGAAAATCATATTAACCAATAATATTGCTCTACTATTACAGTATATGCGAAGTGTCAAGTCTTGGTATTTTAACTTGCACAGCCACCTGTAACATGTCTTTTTCAGCCTGGTACACGTTTTGGAGAGCCTGAACCATAGTTATTACGGTTTTGGGAGAGATTGATACAGCATGGCACAAGCACAAGTGTCCACACAATACTTTGTATTTCTCTAGCGCCGAGCGATTCTAACAGTGGACTGGCTCCGCGACTCACTATCTAAAATATCCTAGGTATGATATGATAGCAAAGAAAGAGAAAACCGTTCTGCTTGAATACATTTCAGTAAAAATATCGATTTTTCCGGAGATATTTCTGAATGCCGATGGAAGCAACGAAACTCTGGAAGCTGCTTCACGCTATTCATTAACAAATACATACTGGTATCTACTCTCATTCTTTCTATAACAGTTCTCTGAAGATCAATGTGATCAGGCAAGAACCAACAATCCATCCCAGGTGACAAAAGCTGAACGCAATGGCCGATGGCTTGGGCTGGAGGATTATTACAGCACAATGCAAGGTCATATAGGGACGAGGTTGGGGTCAAGCGATGCTTGTGCCCATTCAAGGAGAGACTCTTGATCGTTGATAAATTGTACAATAATACAACCTAGTAGTCGGACAAGGACCCGGACCGCTTCGATTGGGACATTCGTGTGCAGCCTGTTGCCAAGGACTTGTTATGGGCAAAGGAGGCTTCTACTGTTCGCTCAATCTACTGTACCCAGCTAGAGTGCCTCCGGGCCCATCCCTATTCTATTAGCACGGCTCGCCCAACAATTGCAGAGCCCACTTACAGTAGTAAAATGTACGGTTTCTTACCCTGTACGGTCGCATATGTGTGTAAGCTGTTATCGTACCGTAAAAACTCAGTAAATCCACCATCGGCAATCGCTGTACTAAACCGCAATGGGCTTAACAAACCAGGTTAGCAAAATTGCGAATACCAGTTAATGAGATCCAGCGGGCTCAACTTAAATAGGCTATACCCTGCCTGGAAAATTCTATTCCCTCTCGGGGTGTTTCATCTAAGATTCCGGGGACTATGGGCCCGACCGCCGATGGTGGATTTACTGAGTTTTTACGGTACTGTACACACCGACGAGACCATGTATGACTCACATATTTCCTCGGCAAAGAGTTTGGGCACGTGACATCTTATGGGTACCGGTATATAGAGAGAAGGTTTATCCCTTAATTTACCATACATCTCGATAGCGAAAGCTTGGAAATCTATCTTAAAGCCTAAACTATATCCCTTTTAACCCCCAATGCCAACGGCTGTCACACCACAAACCTCAGAAGTTACCAATATTTTCACTACTTAAGTTATTTGACTTTGCATCGGGTTGGGGCATTATCGAACTGCTTTCCCGATCTCCAACTCATATCTTTCCCACACTCTCTCTCGAGCTCCAACACAACCTCTTACTAGAATATCCTTCTTTATATACGGGAATCCACGCAAAACGGCCCCTTTTAGACTACGCGGTATTGCTTAGGCTGAAGTTATTAGACGACTTCCATAGCCACATATCTACTAAAACCATCTGGAGAGCACTGAAGCGGTATGTTTACCCTATTCATTTTGATAAGATCTCGAGTTCAATGGTTCATACCGCGCATCATCTTCGGGAGTGCTAAGATTTTGGCTGGTTTGGTAGGGGTGAAATGTTGCGATATCAGCCGGAAGACAGCATGGGTGGTACACCTCTTGCGTGGGCTGCAGGGAATGGGCACGCGGGAGTGGTGAAAGTACTACTCGACCGCGAGGACATCGACCCCAATAAGTCAACCGAGTACGGCGAAACACCACTACTGTTGGCTGCTGAGAATGGACACGAGGAAGTGGTGAAGTTGCTACTCTGCCGAGACGACGTCGACAGCAACAAGCCAAGTGAGAGCAGTCAAACACCACTCTGTTGTGCTGCTCGCAATGAACACGAGGGAGTGGTGAGGATATTACTCGGACGGAGCGACGTCAACCCAAATAAGACAGATGGGTATGGCGGGACACCACTCACGTGGGCTGCTGGCCGTGGGTGCGAGGGAGTGATGAAATTGTTACTCGACCGAGACGACGTCGACCCTAACAAGCCAAATAACCACGGCGAAACACCACTCAACTGTGCTGCCCGCACTGGGCATGAGGGAGTAGTGAAATTACTACTCGGACGGGATGACGTCAACCCCAACAAGCCAGATGAGGGCAACCAAACACCGCTTTGGTGGGCTGCCCGCAATGGATACGAGGGGGTAGTGAGATTACTACTCGGGCGGGGCGACGCCGACCTCAACAACCTAGGCTACGACGGCCGAACACTACTCATGTGGGCTGCCCTTAAGGGGCAAGAGTGGATGGTCAAATGGCTACTTGAACGAGACGACGTTAACCCCGACGAACCGGATAAGCACGGCCTAACGCCGCTCTATTGGGCTGCCCGCAGTGGGCACGAGGGAGTAGTGAAGACGTTGCTCGAACGAGGCGACGTCGACCCCAACAAGCCAAATGGGGACGAAAACACACCACTCAATTGTGCTGCCTGCGCTGGGCACGAGGGAGTAGTGAAATTGCTACTCAGACGGAACGACGTCAACCCCAACAAGCCAAATAATGACGGCTGCGCTCCACTCTGGTGGGCTGCCCGCATTGGGAACGAAGGGGTAGTCAAACTACTTCTTGGACGAGGTGACATCAATCCAGACAAGCCGGATAATTACGGCCGAACACCGCTGTTATGGGCTGCCTGCTTTGGACATGAAGAAGTAGTGAAATTACTGCTCGGACAAGAAGGCGTCGACCCGGACAAGCCCGCCGAGGACGGCCGAACACCACTGTGGTGGGCTGCCCGCAATGGACACGAGGGGATGGTGAAAATACTGCTCGGGCGAGGCGACGTCAACCCCGACAAGCCAAATACGCACGGCGAAACGCCACTTAATTGTTCTGCCTGCGGTGGGCACGAGGGAATAGTGAAATTGCTACTCGGACGGAGCGACGTCAACCCCGACGAGCCTGAGGAGGACGGCAGAACACCACTCAATTGTGCTGCCTGCGCTGGGCACGAGGGAGCAGTGAAATTGCTACTCGGACGGGATGATGTCAACCCCAACAAGCCAGATGAGAGCGACCGAACACCACTCTGGTGGGCTGCCCGTAATGGGCACGAGGGGGTGGTGAAAATACTGCTCGGACGAGGCGACGTCAACCCCGACAAGCCAAATATGCACGGCGAAACACCACTTAATTGTTCTGCCTGCGCTGGGCACGAGGGAGTAGTGAAATCACTTCTCCGACGGGACGACGTTGACCCCAACAAACCAGATGAGGGCGGTCGAACACCACTCTGGTGGGCTGCCTGCAATGGGCACGAGGGAGTGGTCAAACTACTACTCGGACGTGAAGGCGTCAACCCCGGCAAGCCAAATATTCGTGGTAAGACGCCACTCTGGTGGGCCACTAAAAATGGCCACACGGGAGTGATCGCTCTACTACAACCTCCATCTAACTTTACCACGGACAACACGACCTAAGCGCGAAGAGGCACTGTCTTCCTTATCACCCCTGGAAACCATCTTGATTACCTATGTGCCATTTCCGCCAGGACCGCAACACCTCTCTAAACTTGTTTATCGCCGCCACCACCGCCCACTCTCACCTCCATCCAACCCCCTCCTCCAGCCTAAAACGCGCTGTGCGGTAATTGCCGCCTTACCTTCCCTTCCGGACTAAGCCTGTCACGAAGCAAAGTTCAGATGCTTTTCCTAGTAGGAGGAAATCTCACACCACGGGAATACACACATCTATCATATACCTCTCTAATCCTCTATCTTAACCTTTCCTATAGAGTTAAATCCGGAATTGTGAGCTCTCGGCTGAAATCTAGTACCATAGTAGCGTTAGTGGGGGACTATTTCTGTTCTGTTAAAATAATTTAGTGCATCATCAAATTTCCATTAAATTTACTTTTGTTGTTTTTTTGTTTCAATAATTTTTATTAGGGTCTATTTTTTCCTCTCCCTCTCCTCCCTCTAGAGTGTAGTTGCGACGGTTGTTTAGACATAGAAGAAAAATATACACTTCAAGCATTTCTCACATCCACACAGGGCGGCATAAAGCCACTTGCTAACTAAGGGAGAGATTAAAGGCGGGGTTGGAAGGTTATCCGCACCTTTTAGCCCTGCCCATCAAGGAAAGCAATACAATAAGGAGTCTTTCAGCTACGACATTAAGTCTAATTCTACATGCATCGCATAAACTACAAAACCCCGCCATGCGGTCTACCCTCATGCATCTGCTTAGATGACACCCACCTGAATAGTGTGCTATTCCGGAACGGGGTGCTCTACCCACCCCAGTATACTTTCTCCAACCCTCCCGCACTTAACTCGGTCTCCTGAGCGCGGATGTTTCTTCTATGGGCAGGGCTCACCAATCGTTACGGCAATCTCTGCTCTTTGGTCACAGGTGAATGAGTCACTTAAATGCTGGATATCCCTACTTGCATGTATTACATTTTAACTGATAGATGTAACCTGGTAGTTGTTAAAATCCGATAGTTTGGAGCGCGACCTGGAGGATCGTTGTGACTACTTCCTTTTTCAGGTTTTTTTTCCTGTCATGTGGGGTTTTCCTGTCTTGTCTTGCGTGGACTCTCTTCCCGTTTTCAGTCTCTAGCTGCTCGAGTATAATACTCTGTTGAGAGCTCCTCGTCAAACATCTCTACTCCAACTCCACCACCGAAGTGCCTTCCTCCTGTGCCACCCGTTAGTCCACTACTAGCCCCAAGTAAGTTGCCATCAGGTTATGAGCGAGTTGCCATCAACAACTAGGCGCATAGCGAGTTTTTCAACTATCTCCGATATTCTACCTTACTTAATTTTGATAAATGCGAATGAACTGACGCCCTTGCTGCGCAATATCGATTCGCCAGTGCTGAGATATCCTATCTCCCCGATTCTCCTTCTACCTACAGAAATCCTACCGCAATTTTTATTTTTTTCCCCCTAGAACACTCTATTTATCCGTAGGTCGGGAGTCACGAGCCCATATGATCTTGAGAGCCAGACAAGAAAATCCTGACATGCCCCGAGATAGTGGTGTTTGAATAATACCGTACGTTATTGTATTGTGCTAGCTGATACCGCACGGTAGATTATAGCTGCAAGATGGAATAACGGAAAAAGGTAGATATAACAATAAGGTTTAATACAGAGTAACGGTCCCTCTTGTTGCACGAATTAGCGTTTCAGAAAGTTTCAAATGAACTTCTGTGGCTCTACGAAAGCCCTCCCGAAGCCGAGTTTCACTTTGGCCTAGTGGGAGGGGGGGGGGTATCTCGTAATTAGAGTCTGTTTACCGAAGGCGGCGTTTCACGAAGGCCCTTCCCGAGCAGCCGTAGGTTCCCTTACGATAAGAGGACCTTTAGATCGCCGAGCGGTACAAATTGGGGGATACTTATAGTACTCAAGTACGATGCGGGGTAGGATAGTCTAAAGGGACGAGGTGGGCAGAAAGCGAGACCTGGCATCCCCACTTTAGGAGAAGTTCTTGAAGTCCGACGATTGGTCCCCGAACCTCTTCAATGGGTCATTTTTATGCAGCCTGTTGCCTTGTTGTGGACAAGGAGGCTTCTACTATCCGCTTAACCTACAGTACTTTAACCCGCAAGAGTACGAAAGAGCACGATCGTACCTCCTGGCTCATCCCTAGCCTATTGGTACAGAGCGGCTCGCCCGACAATTACAGAAACGTTTCGGTGATTTTTATTACAATCCATTGTTTCCGTATTCCTCCCTCCGGAGTGTAGGCGCGACGGTTGTTCAGCTGTAGAAGAAAAATATAAAGTGCAAGTATTTCTCACCCTTATCGAGTGACACAAAAGCTAGTCGCTAACTAAGTACTCGTACTGTAGTTCATAGGTTGAAGCAATGATGCTATGCAAGCTACATGAAATTACCCCCCGACCGACATTCATCTAGATTCTTGATAGTCTCGCTGAGTGACGATGCCCCCCTGCAAGAAACTATAATCTATCACTGGCGACAGAGGCTCAGGGCAATGACCGATGGCTCAGAGTTGGGGATGCTCATGATGTAAGGTCCCCGGATCTCCATAGCGGCAATAATTACTCAAACGGCAGGTTGCCAGCCTGTGGCCATGGGCCTATATCAGTAGACAAGGAGGCTTCGACTATCAGGGCAATCCAGTTTGCCCCGTAAGAGTATAATACCTCCGGGATCGTCCCCAGCCTGCTGGTATAGCAACGGGACAAAAGCCATTGTCGGCGAGCCCAAGTGCCGCCGAAAACACACCAAAATAGTTGGTATTCAGGGTATGGCAAAATCTCTATTAGCCCCTCCACCTCTCAACTGACCGAAACGAAGAGGATACCAATAGTTAGCTAGGGATCTAGAATAATTGAACTCACATTTTCATAAAGTATTTCTTTATTCTATAACCAAATACTAGTTGACTAAGAAAGATTATTCAGATGTGGAAACTGAGTGCCAAAATGGTGTATAGATGCCCATAGCAAAAGATACATGTTTTCAGAATCGCCAATTTCGCATCACAGTTCGCCCAATATTACACTATTCACACCAATACTAAAGTGACCTGTTTAGAATAGACAGGAAAACTATTTCACCAAGAATTGATCAGTCGGCACTATAGGTAATTGAGTTCTGATGGGTTGTTTTTGGTGTAAAAGGGGCCAGCAACGACGACTTTTGTCAGGGTGCTATACTCGTACGATCTTGGCGACAAAAGAAACTGACCCCCCCCCCGTTTTACACCAAAAGTGGCTAATTTTAGACATTCATAACCCATTCCAAAGTGGTATAGATTTAATGAAACCAAGCTATAGTGTAGGCAGCTGTTGAAACTTTCTAGGTGGGAATTATGAGAATTTTCCCCTTCTCCCGCAATGGTTGAGGGCTTAGGATTGTCTTTGGATGTGGTTGCAATGTACCTTTTGTATAGGACACTCATACAAAATCTGTGGTACCTTTTAGCCACCATCATGATCCCTAGTATTGCACTATAGGTATTAACTAACAGAGCTTGTCACATATAAATGATAATATCTATACAGGTTCAAAGGCTCTGAGGAATTTTAATATTTTTCTGCAATACCGGTACAACTGGGTGTGATTTTATGAGGTGAAAAGGCCCGTTTTTGGTGTAAAATAGGGGGGGGGGGGTCGGTTTCTCTTGTCAACAGGCTCGTACAGTGATGTGCAGCTGGAGCGACAATTGCCGAAACATGTTAAAATGCACGATTCCCTGTCGTGTAGGGTCACATATGCGTATGCTAAGCTGTTCACCTACGCGACCATGTATGACTCATGGATATTTCCTGGGTATGGAGTTTGGGCACCTGGCTGATTATGGGTATATATACCGTAGAAGAGGTTTATCCCATGTATCTCGAGAGCACAATTTTGGAATTCTATCTTTAAGTCAAAATTATATACCGTTCAACCCTCAAGCCAACAGTTATCGCACCGCAAGCCTCGGGGGTTACCAATATTTTCACTACTTAAGCAATTTGACTTCGCATCAGGTTGAGGCACTCTCGGCCATTCGCTTTCCCGATCTCCAACTCACCCCCTCTCGGTCTCTCCGCTCTCTCTCGAACTCCAATAAAGACCCTTACTGGAATTTTCTTCTTTATAAGCTTGAATCCACGCGAAACGGGCCTTTTAGATTGCGGGATATCGCTTGAGCTGAAGTTATTAGCCGACCCCGGTCGCCACATATCTACTGGAATCCTCCAGAAAGCACGGACACAGTATGTCTGCCCTATTAATTTTGATGAGATTTCCCTACTCGATGGTCTACACTACCGTAGTCATTATCTTCGGGATTGCTAAGATTGTAGCTAGTTTACTAGAGGGAGAAAGTTGTGATATCAACTATAAGACAGCATGGGTGGTACACCTCTCGCGTGGGCTGTGGGGAAAGGGCACGTGGAAGTGGTGAAACTACTACTCGGCCGCGACGACCTCGACCCCAACAAGCCAGATGATGAGTTGGAGGACACGCCACTGATGTCGGCCGCTCGTAGTGGGTGTGAGGAAATGGTGAAATTACTACTCAGCCGAGACGACGTCGACCCTAACCAGTCGGATATAAACCATCGAACACCGCTTGGCACAGCCGTCCTCTCGGGGCATGAAGGGGTGGTGGAATTACTACTCGAACGGGACGACGTCGACCTCAACAAACAAGGTGAGGACGGTCAAACGCCACTTTGTTGTGCTGCTTGCGGTCGGCGTGAGGGAATCGTGAAGATATTACTCGGACGGAGCGACGTCAACCTTGAAAAGCCGGATATCTTTGGCGAAAGGCCAATCATGTGGGCTGCTGGCAGTGGGTGCGAGGGAGTGATGAAATTACTACTCGGCCGAGCTGAAATCGACACTAACGGGCCAAATATGGCGGGTCAAACACCGCTTTGCCGGGCTGCTGACAAGGGGTATGAGGGAGTGGTGAAATTGCTACTCGAACTGGGCGACGTCAACCCCGACAAGCCAAATGGATACGGCGAAACACCACTCAATTGTGCCGCCTCTTCTGGGCATGAGAGAGTAGTGAAATTACTGCTCGGACGGGATGAGGTCAACCCCAACAAGCCAGATGCGGAGGGCAACTCACCACTCTGGTGGGCCGCTCGTAATGGATACGAGGGGGTGGTGAGATTGCTGCTCGGACGGGGCGACATTGACCCCAACAAGCCAGATGCGGAGGGCAACTCACCACTCTGGTGGGCCACCCGCAATGGATACGAGGGGGTGGTGAGATTACTGCTCGGACGGGGCGACATTGACCCCAACAAGCCAGATGCGGAGGGCAACTCACCACTCTGGTGGGCCGCCCGCAATGGATACGAGGGGGTGGTGATATTACTGCTCGGACGGGGCGACATTGACCCCAACAAGCCAAATAAGCACGGCGAAACGCCACTCAACCGTGCTGCCTTCGCTGGGTATGAGGGAGTAGTGAAATTACTGCTCGGACGGGATGAGGTCAACCCCAACAAGCCAGATGCGGAGGGCAACCCACCACTCTGGTGGGCCGCCCGCAATGGGCACGAGATTGTGGTGAGGTTGCTGCTCGGACGGGGCGACATTGACCTCAACAGGCCAGGAGATGATGGCCAAACACCACTCTGGTGGGCTACTAAAAATCGCCACACGGGAGTGATAGCTCTACTACAGTCTCGAACATCTACCACTCCCAGCATGGCCTAAGCTTGGAGTAGTATTGCCCTCCTTACCACCCCCAAATCTCTACTGATGCTCTGCGCCTTTCCCGCGAGGACCGCAACACTTTTGCAAATGTGTTCGTAACCTCCACTGCCGCCCCCCTCTCACCCCCGTCCAACCCCCTCCTCTAGCTCAAAGCACCCCTTGTCATAATTGCCGCCTTGCCTTCCTTTCTAGTCTAAGCCTATCACTGAAGAATAGCTTAAATCCTTTCCCCGCCGTAGCAAATCCTACGCCTGGGAATACACACATCTATCGCATACCCGTCTAATCCTCTATCTTAATTTTTCTTATGGTGCTAAATCTGGAATGGCGGGCTCCCATTCCGAATCTAGTATTTAGCGTTAGTTGGGGCTCTATCTACTCCATTAAAATAAGTCGGTGTATCTTGAAACTTCCATTATATTTACTTTTATTGTTTTTGTTTTTTACTTTCTTATATACTACTTTTTTTGCTTCAATAATTTTTACTTTAAAGCATTTTCCCCCTAGTGTAGGCGTGGTGGTTGCTTAGATACAGAAGAAAAAAATGCGCAGTGCAAGAACCTCTAACACCCGTACAGGGTGACATAGAGCCAATTGTTAACTAGGTAGCTACGATAGCGACCGGTTTCCACTATGGACATGATTGAACCAAGGTTGCGCCTATCCCGAGTGTCCACCAGTGACGAGCTTAAAAGTGAGGTTGGAGGGTTATCCGCACTTTTTGGTCCTGCCCACTGGGTCCAATACGCTAAGTAGCCTTTAGCCACTACATCAACTCCAATTCTACCAGTACCGCATAAGCTCCAAAAGCCCGCCGTGCACTCAATCCTTCTGCATCATCTTAGACGCCACCGCCCTGCATTGTGTGTTATTTCAGAACGCATTTCTCTGCATACCCTGGCACACTTTCTCTAATATCCTGCACGCAGCCCGATCCCCCGAATATGGACATTCCTATTATGAGCAGGGCTCAACAATTGTCACCGCAATCTGCCCCTTGATCACGGCTCAAATGCTCGGTACCGCTACTCCCATATCTTATATTACAAGAATTAGATTCATAACGAGCTTTTCAAGTATATCCGCTATTCTACCTTAATTTGATACAACCGAATAGATGTACCCCCGCGCTGCACGATATCGATTTACGAGCGAGTTGACATATTTCCCCTTCTCGAGTTCTCTTTCGTGTACCCCGATTTCTCTTTCCTCCCAGAGCATTCTGTTCATGAGCGCACCAGACGTTATGATCTCCCGAACCAGGCGGAAAAATCCTCATATACCTGGCATAGGAGTGCTTGAACGATCCTGTACGCTGCAATTATATTAACCGATACCGAATGCTAAATTACAGCCGTAAGGTGCGATACCTGAAGATAGTATCTAGAACTATAAAATCTGACCCTAGATAATAGTCACTCTTACTACAGGAGTTGATGCTGCATAACGCTTCTATTGAAACACTACCCCTCTTCAAAGGTCTTCCTGAAACCGAGTTTCGCTTTGGCCTAAGGGGGGTATCATGGAGTTAGAGTCTGTGCAGGGAAGTTACTATTTCACCAAGACACCTGCTGAGTGGCTGCAAGTTTCTCCGCAACAAGCTGATTTTTAGACGGCCGACCGACAGAGATAGAAGATGGTAAGACGAGAGACTTAGCCATGAGGTTTTGGTAGCATTGAGGGGTCTGTGTGCAGGAGGGCACTACCGTAAGAATCCGAATAAACAATCCTTGCGCTAGAACGTCGGAGCTGCTCCCCCAGAGGAGGAAATTAGTGACTACCTAGCACAAGGATCGTTCATTCGAGTTCTTACGGTACTGAGATGCCAAGTCAAATCCGCAAGATTCTTATCAACGATACCGGGGGTTAATTGTGTATTGAAGGACTTAAAATTGAGTTTTCTCCTCTACCACTGTGGGTCATGTATGACCCCCCACTTACATCTTTTTTGAGGCCAAAAGTAGTTTTTCACATTGACCCGGCTAATAGCTTCCGGTAGGTTTGCGGTAAGTTACCATACTGTATTATATTGCGTCGTATTATTATATGCTATGTGAAATTCCTATTCTGATGGTAAAATGGACGAGTGACTGTCTGTGACGGCATTACCAAGCAAGAGGGACAAGAGAGGAAGTGGTAGTGATAACACCGTCACATAGTCAATTTTAGCAGCTCCTATGGACAGACGAAAAGCAGAGTTAATGCTGGGGGGGGTTTTTTTTTGAATATATATAGCAATCACAGTAGTTTTGTTTGGGTTGTGGATACGCTATAGTAAAGGTTTGCCGGGAACTCGCCCCGACGCCTCGGTTAATTACTTGAGTGGTAAACTTTGGATCCAGAATTCTCCCAGGCTCTGATAAGAAGCCATAAATTAGCATATACGAAAACTCTTTAAAAATTATCGCTTAGGTTGGTTAGCCGGAGAAACGGAGTCTAGCTTTGGTGAACTTCTAGATGTTTGGAAAGACGGGGTAGACTATGGCACTATTCCATCAGTTAAATGACTCCATCACTCGCCGCCTACAATATCCTAAACAGCGAAAGTGATAAAATGGCTCTGCCTTACAGTAACATCAACTCTTTGAGCTCGGTGGAACCACTGTACCATTGCGGATGGCTGGCTTCAAATCTGGACTTGACTATCACCACTAGAGACGTGGCTATGGCACAAGGACAACCAAGGCCGTGGAATGGAAAATGTAGAGGAATGGCTCTTGCAAACCAAGGAATTTAGAAGCCGGCACGCCGGGTACAAGGGCGAATAGCGAAGAATGTTAGAGGGCACTGGTAAATAGCCATGGTATAATACCTCATCGGTGATGGACAGCTCATGCGATCAGGCTAGTGGACAAATGTCGGCGTTGCATGCTTAGGGCCCCGTGCTGCGTCGGATGGGCGGGGGCGAACCTTTTTAATACTACAAGTACCGTTACGCCCTGGGCAACAATCCTTTCGGATATAAGTACTGAAGCGAAGATTTCTGGCCAAAGATGAGTTTCTTCCTGGATGGATACCGAACAGAGAAGGAACCCCGAGCAAACAAAGAGAAATGATCAACCGGTGGAAAAGCCTTAGCCGAACCTAGGTGGGCAAACGCCGCTCACACTATAGGAAGTGTTAAAGTCTCGTCGATGTTGATTAAAGAAAACCACAAATGAAAGAAATCGCGAAGTGAGAACCCTAATGTGCGGAGTGTAGGTATCATACAAAGTTGTTCCTCGCCCATTTTCCCTTGTCCTTACCCCCCGCTTAAAACCCACGATACATGCCAGTGATTACAAATCACTCTCTGCCCGGGAGTCATACCTTCCACTTTCCCCGCTAGCTAATTAAGAATCTCTCGTGCCCATGACCAGGCCAATTTGTAACCCCACAGTACCATCGACCAGGAAATATAGCCTTGAGAAAGTGATACCCTCGCAAAGAATTACTTCACCTGTTGCTGGTCATAAGGTGTTGAAGAAAAATGCAAAAAATAAATTGAGAAAAGGAAGGACAAACCTAATGGACTATTATATGATATTTTAAATTTCCTTACCATCAGAACCCATTCTGTGGATTGGTCCGTCCTCGCTATGTTTTGGGCATTAGTATAATAGCAGTTTGTGCCAAGAGTTCCAAGAAAATCGCTAAAACCCTTGCCCTAGTTCTCAATTTGTCTTCTGAAATTGTATGATATGAGATCATCGAAAAAATTGGAAAAACACCTAGAACCTAGAGGTTTTACCTTATTTCCAAAAAATGATTTGGGTTATTTGAAGAATAAAGAGACGACTCGTGCCAAATTTGCGTCGGTGGCCGCAACCCCAGGATGTTCCCAGGCTCACAACCTGGGCACACTAAAGAGTGCCTGCACAACTTTGCGGTCGAGACAACTTTGTGGCTGACCATAGAAACTCTGTGGCTCAACAGGACTTGGTGACTCAGCATAACATTATGATTTAGCATAACTAAAGCACTCAGACCGTATCTACGAGTACAGTATGATGTTATTCTAAGCCACAAAGCTTTTTTCTTGAGCCACAGAGTTTCTATGGTAAGCCACAATGTTGTGTTGAGCCGCAAAGTTGTGCAGGCGCTCTTTACTCACCTGGCCGGAATTAGTCATAGGTCAGGTGACCAGGAGGAAGGGCTATTTAGCGTGCATTTTCTCTGGCTTTAGTCCACGTGACCTATGACTAATTTGCGGGAGGTGAGTAGAGTGCCCCAGGTTGTGAGCCTGCGAACATCCTGGGGTTGCGGCCACCGCCGCAACTTTGGCACGAGTACTGACACTCTGTGAGGATCGTGCTTTTTGTTTCTACGTGAAACCTTTGATGGTATGATATCAGATGTTTCCCAGTCAAGGGTATTCGAAGGGTTTGTTGCCAAGGGCATTGTATTGAAGAGCAGTATGGTAGGAATATATTATGGTATGATATTATGATACTGCATGAGTAAAATTTAGGCTGCTGCCGAGCCTTTTATTCCAGCTCGCCCAACAATTGCAGAAACCTAATCGCGTTTTCCGAGCTGGCAGTTAAGGCTTCCTCGACCTGTTCCTCTTCCGATCGCCAGCTCACTCTTTCTTGATCTCCGACACAGACCCTTTCTCGAATATTCCCCTCTATATTGGGAATCTAAGCAAAAAGGGACCCTTTAGATTTCGCGGCGTTGATTACGCTGAGGTTGATTGTTGACTGCGTCAGCCAGCTCTCTCTGAAATCCTCTGGAAAGCACAGAAACCGTAGGTTTACCCTATTGATTTCGATAAGGTTTCTTTCAATGGTCTACACTGCGCATTGTCCCCGGGATTGCTGAGATTGTAGCTGATTTGGTAGAAGTGGAAGGTTGCGATATTAGCCAAAACTGTTTAATGTGCAATCCACCTCTCGCGTGGGCTGTCCTGAATGGGCACGAGGAAGTGGTGAAAATTCTACTCGGCCGGGAAGACATCGACCCCAACAAGCCAGGTTATAAGCTCCAATCACCCCTTGCACTGGCTGCTCGCCGTGGGTGCGCGGGAGTAGTGAAAATGCTACTCGAACGGGACGACATCGACCCTAACCGACCGGATAATGGCGGCCATACACCGCTGTGGCACGCCGTCCGCAGGGGACGTGAGGCTATAGTGAAATTGCTACTCGAACGAGAAGACGTCAACCCCGACACACCAAATAACTTTATCCAAACACCGCTCTGGTGGGCAGTCCTCAAGGGGCATGAGGAATTGGTAAAATTATTACTCGGACGGGGCGACGTCAACCCCAACAAACTTAGCGAGTTCGGCGAAACACCACTCTATTGTGCTGCTGATAATGGGCACGAGGGAGTGGTGGAAATACTGCTCGAACGGGACGATGTCAACCCCAACGAGCCAAATGAGGACAACCAAACACCACTCTGTGGTGCTGCTCTCAATGGGCACGAGGGGGTGGTGAATATATTACTCGGACAGGGCAGCGTCAATCCCAACAAGCCAGATAAGGACGGCCACACGCCACTCTGGTGGGCTGCCCGTAGCGGGAAGGAAGGGGTGGTGAAACTACTTCTTGGAAGAGATGACATCGACCCCGACAAGCCAAATAAGCACGGCGAAACACCACTCAATTGTGCTGCCTGCGCTGGGCATGAGGGAGTGGTGAAATTGCTCCTCGGAAGGGATGATGTCAACCACAACGAGCCAGATGAATGCGGCCGAACACCGCTCTGGTGGGCCGCCTGCAATGGGAACAAGCGAGTAGTCGAAATACTACTCGAACAGGAAGGCATCAATCCCGACAAACCAAATATGCACGGCAGAACACCACTCTGGTGGGCAACTAAAAATGGCCACACGGGAGTGATAGCTCTACTACAACCTCTAACATCGACCGCCCACAACACGGCCTAAGCGCGAAGAGTTACTATCCTCCCCACCACCTCAAAATACTATACTGATGACCTATGTGCCGTTTCCGCGGGAGCGCAACCGCTCCGTTAACGTATTTGTCGCCGTCTCCACCTCCCTCCTCTCACCCCCGTCCAGCTCCTCCAGCTTAAAAAAATTGCCTTGTGGTAATTGTCGTTTTATCCCTCCTTCCAGGGCAAGCCTATCACTAAAGCATAGCTTGACCCTTTTTCCTGGCGCGAAGAAATCCTATGCAATGGGAATGCACATACCTATCACATACCCGCCCAATCCTCTATTCCAATCATTCTTATGGAGTCAAATCTGGAATACTTTCCCCCGATTTTTCTTATGGAGTCAAGTTTAGGATCGTGAGCTCCTGTCCAAAATCTAGTGTTTAATGTTAATGGGGGGGCTATATCTATTCTATCAAAATAAGCTAGTGTATCCTGAAATTTCCATTATATTTACTTCTATTGCTTTTTTGTTTCTTTTGCTTCAATGATTTACTACAATCTATTGTTTCTCCTTTCCTCCACTCTAGAGTGTAGGTGTGACGTTTTTTTTAGATACAGAGGAAAAATATGCAGTTCAAGTACCCCTAACACCCGTGTAGACCGACGTAAAGCTAGTGGTTAACTATTGAGGTATGATGGTGATTGAATTCCACTATGGGCATTATCGAACAGAGATCACCCCTAACTAGAACGCCCTCCGGCCACGAGTTTAAAAATGAGGCTAGAAGGTTATCCGCACTTTTTAGTCTTACCCATCAAGGAAGCTAACTACTAGGGAGTCTTTTAGCTACGAAATTAACTCCAATTTTACAAACGCCGCATAAACTCCAAAACCCCGCCGTGCGGTCAACCCTTCTGCATCGCCTTAGGTGCTACCCACCTGCATTGTGTGTTATTTCGAAGCGAAGTGGTCAACCCACGCTGGTATACTTTCTCCAACCCCCCTACATTCAACCCAGTCTCCTAAATATGAACTTTTCTGTTGTGAACAAGGCCCAGCAATCGTTACTGCAATCTCTGCTTCTCTGATCACAGGTGGGTGGCCCGAATGCTCGATATCCCTACTTGTCTATGGTAGAATAGCTATGTGCATAATGAGTTTTTCAAGTATATCCGCTATTCTACCTTAATTTGATACAACCGAACGGATGCACCCCGGTGCTGCGCGATATCGATTTACGAGCGAGTTGACATATTTCCCCTTCTCGAGTCTCCTTTTGTGTACCCCAATTTCTCTTTCCCCCGAGAGAATTCTGTTCATGTGCACACCGGACGTTATTAGCCTATATGATCTCCTGAACCAGGCGGGGAAAATTCTCATATGCCCAGGGATATGAGTGCTCGAACAATACTGTAGGTTACAATTATATTAACCGATACCGGACGCAAAATTACAGCCGCAAGGTGCGATACCGGAAAATGGTATCTAGAACTATAAAATTTGGCCCCAGATAATAGTCACTCTTACTACAGGAGTTGATGCTGCAGGACGTTTCTGGTGAATTACTACCCCTCCCCAAAGGTTTTTCTGGAGGGGTTTCACTGTGGTCTAAGGGGAGTATCGCGGGAATTAGAGCCTGTGTAGGGAAAGTACTATTTCACGAAGGCTCTTGCCGACTGGCCGCGGGATTCTTTACAACAAGCGGATTTTTAGACCGCCGACCGACAGATATGGAAGAGGGTGAGACAAGAGACCTTGCCATGAGGTTTTGATAGCATTGAGGGGGCTGTGGGTAAGAGGAAACCAATTTTCCAAAGCCGGGCAAGCATGTTAAGGATAACTAGGTTAGACAGGAAAGGAAAGACAAAGTGACCCAAGAAGAACAACGCCAAAGGAAATCCCACGCTAAACTCTGTGCCGCTTAACGATCTCTAGTTCCACTGTCGGACGCGCTGGGAAGTTGCCGCTGCCCTTGCCATGGGAGATCGTTACCGCCGATATGACCCAGTGTGACAATGAGGGCGTTAGGGCTCTCCCGGGGGGGTGGCGGGCAATAAAGAACATGAGAAATAGGAAGTATAGGAACGCGAGGTGTAGGAAGTATGGCGGTTCCGAGATCGGGGGAAGCTGAGGGCTGCAGTATGTAAAAATGGGGGGGGGGGCCACGGGCCAACTGTACGCGAGCTATGACCCCGCAGTGCCCTGGCAACTGGCTATACCTTTTTCCGCCCTCCCCCTAGACGAGATAGCTACCCCCGAGCAGAAACCCATGCGCTTTGCCCAATTGGCAATGGATTCTCTCAACCCTGCATATACTAAGGTCCCAAGTCAGATCCACAAAGTTCTTCTCTGAGACTCCGGGGGCCAATTGTGTATTGAAAGACTTAATTGAGTTTTCCCCTCTACCACTGTGGGTCTTGTGTAATCCCCTCTTACGTCTTCCTTGAGACCAAGTGGTTTTTTATCTTGGACCGACTAATAGCTTCCGGTAGGGTTGCGGTAAGTTACTACACCGTATTATGTTGTGTCGTGTTGTTACATGCTATGTGAAATTCCCATTCTAATGCTAAAAATTGACGAGTGACTGTTTGTGACGGCACTATCAAGCAAGCCGGACAGGAGAGGAAATGGTGGGGATAACTCTGCCACAGTCAATTTTAGCAGTTCCTATGGACAGGCGAAAAGTAGAGCCAAGGTTGTTTTCTTTCTTTTTTTTTGGGTATATATAGCAAGCACAGTAGTTTTGTTTGGGTTGTGGATACGCAATACTGAAGATTTGCCGGGAACTTACCCCGACGCCTCGGCCAATTAGTTGTGTTAAACTTTGGATCCCGAATTCTCCCAGGCTCTGATAGGAAACCATGAACTAGTATACTCTAAAACTCCTTAAAGATTATGGCTTCGGTTAGTTAGCGGGAGAAACGGAATCTGGCTTTGGCGAACTTCCGGATGTTTGGAGAGACGAGATAGACTATGGCACTCTATTGTGCGAGCACAATGCCGTACTTTGCGGTCGTGATGAATATCGGAGGGCACGGTCCATACAATGTATTCGCAGATCATAGCACAAGGTTGGGGGAACAGGTCTTCAGCCTGTGCCGACATCAGGAAGGGCACCGTTGTGTCGTTTCGAACTTGGTGATATGTGGGTTTTTCGAAAGGTCCATTTGTGGGACCTGATGTGCTTGTGCGCACCAAGTTAGCTAATCCCACCAGAGATGATCTAGGGTTTCCGCTTATCATAGTGCAAAATTTGTGCTATTCTACAGGATAGAATTTAGAGAGCTATGGCATTTGCCACAGATGGCAGTGAGCGCAAGAGGGCGTTGCGGGAATAGGGTTAGAGGTGGTTGATAGGGCGGCGGGGAGGCACCCATAAGTGCCCACATAACACTCCACCATTCCCTAGTCACTGGTAATTCTATCAGTTAACTGACTCCGCATCTTAAACGGCAAAAGAGAAAAAATGGCTCTGCCGTTCGGCAACATCATCTCTTGGAGCTCGGCGGAACTGTACCATTGCGGATGACTGGTGTCAAATCTGGACTTGACTATCACCACTGGAGACGTGGCTATGGCACAAGGACAACCAAGGCCGTGGAATGGAAAATGTATAGTAGAGGAATCGCTCTTACAAACCGATGAATTTAGGAACCGGCATGCCGGGTACAAGGGCGAACCGCGAAGAATGTCAGAGGGCACCGGTAAACAGCCATGTTATGATAGCTCATCGGTGAAGGACAGCTCATGCGATCAGGCCAGTGGACAAATGTCGGCGTTGCATGCTTAGAGTTCCGTGCTGCGTCGGATGGGCGGAGGCGAACCTTTTTAATACTACAAGTACCGTTACGCCCTGGGCAACAATCCTTTCGGATATAAGTACTGAAACGATGATTTCTGGCCACAGATGAGTTTCTCCCGAGATGGATACCGAACAGAGAAGGAATCCCGAGCAAACAAAGAGAAATGATCAACCGGTGGAAAATCCTCAGCCCAACCTAAGTGGGCAAAAACGCCGCTCACACTATAGGAAGTGTTAAAGTCTCGTCGATGTTGAAGGGAGCCGCAAATGAAAAAAATCGCGAAGTGAGAACCCTAATGTGCGGAGTGTAGGTACAAAGTAGTTCCTCGCCCATTTTCCCTTGTCCTTACCTCCCACTTAAAACCCACGATACATGCCGGTGATTACAAATCACTCCCTGCCCGGGAGTCATACCTTCCACTTTCCCCGCCTAATTAAGAATCTCTCGTGCCCATGACCATAAAGAAATGAAATGTCTAACTAAAACCCCACAGACCAATTTGTAACCCCACAGTACCACCGACCAGGAAATATACCCTTGAGAAAGTGATATCATACCTTTGCAAAGAATTACTTCACCTGTTGCTAGTCATAAGGTGTTGAAGAAAAATGCAAAAAAATAAATTGAAAAAAGGAAGGACAAATCTAATGGACTGTTGTATGATACCGTAAATTCTGGGTAAACTCGACCCGCCGCCATGCTTCTTAAGGCAGCCACTATTCCTCTCAAAGACTAACCCCGTGGCGAATTCGCTCTTCCGGGGATAGTAACTGCCATACCGGGAATGGTGGCGGGTCGAGTTTACCCAGAATCTACGGTATTTTAAATATCCTTACCATCAGAACCCATTCTGTGGATTGGTCCGTCCTCACTATGTTTTGAGCTCTAGTATAATAGCAGTTTGTGCCAAGAGTTCCAAGAAAATCGCTAAAACCCTTGCCCTAGTTCTTACTTTGTCTTCTGAAATTGTATGATAGAAAAAAATTGGAAAAATATCTAGAGGTTTTACGTTATTTCCAAAAAATGATTTAGGTTGTTTGAAGAATAAGGAGACTTCTGACACTCTGTGAGGATCGTGCTTTTTGTTTCTATGTGAAACCTTTGATGGTATGATATATCAGATGTTTCCCAGTCAAGGGTATTCGAAGGGTTTGTTGCCAAGGGCATAGTATTGAAGAGGCGCAGTATCGTAATAATATATTATTATGGTATTGTGATACTGCCGGCATAAGTAAGATTTAGACTCCTGCCGAGCTTTTTATTCCGCCTCACCCAACAATTGCAGAAACCTAATCGCGTTTTCCGAGTTGGCTTCCTCGGCCTGTTCCTCTTCCGATCGCCAACTCACTCTTTCTTGATCTCCGACAGAGACCCTTTCTCGAATATACCCCTCTATATTGGGAATCTAAGCAAAAAGGGACCCACAGATTTCGCGACATTGCTTGCGCTGCGGTTGATTGTCGACTGCGTTAACCAGCTCTCTTCTGAAATTCTCTGGGGAGTGTGGAAACCGTAGGTTTGCCCTATTGATTCCGATAAGGTTTCTTTCAATGGTCTACACTGCGCATTGTCCCCGGGATTGCTGAGATTGTACCTGATTTGGTAGAAGTGGAAGGTTGCGATACCAGCTAGAACTGATTAATGTGTAATCCACCTCTCGCGTGGGCTGCTGGGAATGGGCACGAGGAAGTGGTGAAAATTCTACTCGGCCGGGAAGACATCGACCCCAACAAGCCAGGTTATAAGCTCCAACCTCCGCTTGGGCTGGCTGCTCGCTATGGGCACGTGGGGGTAGTGAAAATGCTACTCGAACGGGACGACGTCGACCCCAACCGGCCGGATGATGGCGGCCATACACCGCTCTGGCGCGCCGTCCGCAAGGGACATGAGGCTATAGTGAAATTACTACTCGAACGAGAAGACCTCAACCCCAACACACCAAGTATCACTACCCAAACACCGCTCTGGTGGGCAGCCCGCAAGGGGCATGAGGAATTGGTAAAATTATTACTCGGACGGGGCGATGTCAACCCCAGCAAACGTAGTGAGGACGGCCAAACACCACTCTATTGTGCTGCTGATAATGGGTACGAGGGAGTGGTGGAAATACTGCTCGAACGGGACGATGTCAACCCCAACGAGCCAAATGAGGACAACGAAACACCACTCTGTTGTGCTGCTCTCAATGGGCATGAGGGGGTAGTGAATATATTACTCGGACAGGGCAGCGTCAATCCCAACAAGCCAGATAAGGACGGCCACACGCCACTCTGGTGGGCTGCCCGTAATGGGGACGAAGGGGTGGTAAAACTACTTCTTAGACGAGATGACATCGACCCCGACAAGCCAAATAAGCACGGCGAAACACCACTCCATTGTGCAGCCTGCGCTGGGCATGAGGGAGTGGTGAAATTGCTCCTCGGAAGGGATGATGTCAACCACGATGGGTCAGATGAATGCGGCCGAACACCACTCTGGTGGGCCGCCTGCAATGGGAACAAGCGAGTGGTCGAAATACTACTGGAACAGGAAGGCATCAATCCCGACAAACCAAATATGCACGGCAGAACACCACTCTGGTGGGCAACTAAAAATGGCCACACGGGAGTGATAGCTCTACTACAGCCTCCAATATCTGCCACTCACAGCACGGCCTAAGCGCGAAGAGGCACTGTCCTCCCTACCACCCCCAAATACTACTCGTACACCGATAACCCACGTGCCATTTCCGCGAGGAGCACAACAACGCCATTAACTGGTTTGTCACCACCGCTACCTCCCTCCTCTCACCCTCGTCCAGCTCCCTCCTCTAGCTTATAACACTGCCTTGTGTTAATTTCCGTTTCATTTTCCCTTCTATAGCCTCTCACTGAAGAATAGCTTAAATATTTTTCCTAGCGTGATGAAATCCTACCCAATGGGGATGCACATACCTATCACACACCCGTCCAATCCCCTCTTTCAATCATTCTCATCGAGTCAAATCCGGAACTCTTTCCCTCAATTTTTCTCATGGAGTCAAGTCTGGGATCGCGAGCTCCCGTCTGAAATATAGTGTTTAATGTTAGTGGGGGGGCTATACCTGTCCGATCAAAATAAGCTAGTGTATCCTGAAATTTCCGTTATATTTACTTCTATTGCTATTTTGCCTTTTTTTTGCTTCAATGATTTTACTACGATCTCTTTTTTCTCCTTTCCTCCCCTCTGGGTGTAGGCGCGACGGTTTTTTATGCAGTGAGGGGGGATATGCAGTTCAGGTACCCCTAACCCCGTGCGGGGCGATATAAAGCCAGTGGCCAACCAAGGAGGAATGGTGGTGATTGATTTCCACTATGGACATTATTGAACGAAGACCACGCCTAACTAGAACGTTCTCTGGCCACGAGTTTAAATGTGAGGCTAGAAGGTTATCCATCGAGGAAGCTAATTCACTAAGGAGTCTTTTGGCTAAACATACACATTAACTCCAATTTTACAAGCACCGCATAAACTCCAAAAACCCGCCGTGCAGTCAACCCCCCTGCATCGCCTTAGATGCTACCCACCTGCATTGTGTGTTATTTCGGGGCGAAGCGCCCAGCCCGTGCTGGTATACTTTCTCCAATCCTCCCACACTCAACTCAGTCTTCTGAATATGGTCCTTTCTGTTGTGAGCAGGGCTCAGCAATTGTTACTGCAATCTCTGCTTCTTTGTTCACGGGCGGGCGGCCCAAATGCTCGATATCCCTACTTGTATATGGTAGAATAGCTAGGTGCACAACGAGTCTTTCAATCATATCCGCCCTCCTTCCTTAATTCGATAAGAGTAATTGAACGGACCCCCGGTGCCGCTCAATATCGACTTACGAGCCAGCTGAGACACCCCATCCTCTCCAACTCTCCTTTTGCCCACCGCAATTCCTTCTTTCCTTTTAGATCATTTGGTTCAAGGGCATGCCAAGCGTCACAAGCCAATATGATATCCTAAGTCAGCCAGGAAAATGTTAATATTCCCTACGATAGTGGTGTTAGAATAGTTCCATACGTCACTGTATTGTACCTAACCGACACTGAACCATAAATTACAGCCATAAAGTTTGATACCGGGAAACAGTATCCGGAGCTATAAACCTGACGCCCGATAACAGTCCCTTTTACCATAGGAGTTCATGTTGCAGAAACTTTCCAATGAAACACTGCCAGTGTTCAAAAGTCTTCCTGAAACGGAGTTTCACTTTGGCCCGAGAGGGAGGGCATTCCACACAGACTTTTGCCCAGCGGCTCTAAGTTTCTTTACGAATACCGGAGTTTTAGATCGTCCTCCTGAAGAAGTTGGAAGTGGCTGGACCAGTGACTTAACCATGAGGCATCGGTGGCACATGAGGGGGGTTGTGTAGAGGAGGGTGCTACCAAGGATACAAGTTAGGTCCACGGGGTTCTTACCCCCGATACTCGAGTCTAATTTTGTATTTAAAGACTCAAATTGGGGTTTCCCCTCTGCTGCCGGTATCATGCTGTGGATCGTGCGCTGCCCCTCCCCTCACACCCTCGTTGAGATCAAGGGTGTTTTTTGTTTGAATTGACCCAGCTACTAGCTTCGGGTAGCTTTGCGGTAAGTTACCATATTGTATAATATTGTATCGTATTATCTCCTAGGTAAAATCACTTTGGAACATTCAAAATATACGAGTGACTCTCTGTGATGGCATTATAAAACAAGTGGAAGGAGACGATATGGCCGTGATAACCAAGCTCCGTGCTTGAAGGTAATATGGATGGTTGGAGTGATGGGTATACGGCAATGGCAGTAGCCGACTGTGCGCTGCGCTGAGAGCCCCTCAGTAACAAGACCAACTTTTTGAGCAGGGTCGTTAGCGTGTGGAAAAACTATGGCATTGCCGATGACGGTCTCAAACGCTGACTTGTCTACCGGCATTGCCACTAGAGCCCCGGCTACGGCGGCAGGACACCCAAGACCGCCGAATCACAAACCGAGGGATTTAGAAACCAGGACGCCGGCTATGGAGATGTGAACCCAATGACTAAGCTTTATCCTGTTATGGAGATTGGCGGTCGGCAAGACTTATATTCGATAATAAGGGCGAGCCGCGAGGAATGTAAGGAAGAGGGTGGCCTAAGTGCTGATAGACCGCGACTATCTCGTCGGCGATGGGGGCTCATACAGTACAATCAACCCAGAGGACAAAATGTCCCCATTGCGTGTTTTGGTTTTGGCTTCGCGGCTTAAAGGAGCACTCACCCACGCGCATGCTAGCCCCCCTATTCAAACAGGTTGTAGGAGAGTTGGAAGAGGACCGGGGGGAAAGCCTATGGGGACCAGAAAAAGGTCATTGGTGGGCGGGGGCTAACTTAGGGCTTTCTGTGAAGAAACTGTGATACCTCTTCTGAGAAGCAAACAATAATCTGTATCTACACTCTTGATAAATTTGCCGCATAGCATCGAGTCAAGCTTCTTGATTCACTAACTTTACATCCTCCAAAAGTCTCTAGGCCATCGAATATTCATGACGAGAAGGCAAGGCATTCAGGATTATCCGGGAAGCGTCACTCGGAAAAAGTAAGTTTTTGCGGTATCTTTATACAAAGTCAGGTGGGGACAGAACGCCAGATGCGACGGGCGGTGGTCTGAGAACGGACATGTGGAAGAGATTTTGCAAAGATATTTGGTAGAGGCAACGAATCTCCGGAGGCTACCTCCAGTTATCCGCTTCAGATACAGAATCTACCGGCACTGCGCATTCTTGCTACGGTAGTCTCGGTGATGATCAATGCCATCTTGCAAGAAGCCACAACCTATCACAGGCGACAACAGCTATTGTAGTCTAAACACAATGGTTGATGGCTGGGGCTGGGGGTGGCTGGGGATAACTATGGCGCAGCGCGGGATCGGGAAGAGGAAGGTGGGGAGAAAGCGAGGCTTGGCATGGTGACCCTAGAAGAGCCTCTGAAACCAGATAAATTGTGCTACAACCTAACAGTGGGGATAGGTCCCCGAACCTCTTCGGTGGGGACGTGCTGTATGGCCTGTTGCTGGGGACTTACCGTATTCTTGAGGCTTCTACTACAGTACCGGTACTCGAGTACAGTCTCTCATGGGGTCGTGACGAATATCAGGAGGGGACGAACAGGGATCGGTAGCAGGTATTTTTTTCGTTACCCTACTTTGACTAATTCGATTTTTTGTTGCCCCTGTTCGTCACCTCCTGATATTCGTCACGACCCCATGAGAGACTGTATCCGCTTAATCCACTTTACCTCGCGAAAGCACCTCCGGGTGCATCCCGAGCTTTTTGTGCTCGCACTGCAATCGCAGAAACTTTAAACTATCTAAACCCGCAGGGGTTAAGGCTCTCTCAACCGGTCTCTCCGTCTCCAACGCGCCCTCCTAACCTCCATCAAACACCGTTTCTCGAATATCCTTCCCTGTATTAGGGAATCCACGCAAAAGCCACCTTTCAGGTTGCGCGGTATTGCTTAAGCTGAAGTTGTTAGACGACTACAATAACCATATATCTACCAAACCCCTCTGGAAAGCACGGAGACAGTACGTTGACCCTATTGGTTTTGATAAAATTCCCCTGTTCGATGGTATACACAGCGCGGTACCTTCGGGATTGCTGATGTCGCAGCTGGTTTAGAAGAGGTGGAAGGTGATATCAACCAAAAGACAGCATGGGTGGTACACCTCTCGCGTGGGCTGCGGGGAGTGGGCGCGTGGAAGTAGTGAAAATACTACTCGGTCGCGAGGACATCGACCCTGATAAACCAGAACGCCACGGCCAAACACCACTCTGGTGGGCTGCCTACCAGGGGCACGAGGAAGTGGCGAAATTGTTACTTGAGCGAGACGACGTCAACCCTAACACGCCAGATCAATACGGTAGAACGCCGCTCTGGGGGGCTGCCTACAATGGGCACGAGGGAATGGTGAGAGTACTACTCGGGCGGGACGATGCCAATCCCGACCAGTCAGATGGGGACAGCCCAGCACCGCTCTGGTGGGCTGCCTACAGGGGGCACGAGGGGGTGGTGAAAATTCTGCTCGGACGGGACGACGTCAACCCCGACAAGCCAAATAAGCGCGGCGAAACACCACTCTGGTGGGCAGCCCGCAATGGACATGAGGGAGTGGTCAAACGCTACTCGAACAGGAAGGCATCAATCCCGGCAAACAAAATACCCACGGCAGAACACCACTCTGGTGGGCCCTTACAAATGGCCACACGGGAGTGATAGCTCTACTACAGCCTCCAACATCTACCACACACAGCACGGCCTGATCCCGAAGAGGCACAACCCTCCTTACCACTCCCGAATACCATACTGATAACCTATGTGCCATTTCCGCGCGGCCCGCAACAATTCTAGAAGCGCATTTGTCGCTACCACTGCCTCCCTCCTCCAACCATCTCCTGCGGCTTAAAACGCTGCCTTGCGGTAATTGCCGCCTTACCTTTCCTTCCGGAGTAAGCCTACAGTTTTAACATTCTTTTCCCCCCGGTAGAAGTATATCATACTCAATGGGAATACACATATCTACAACACACCTGCCCAACCCTCTGTCCGGATTTTCCTTATGGGGTTAACTCAGGATCTGTTTAAAATCTAGAGTCTACAGTTAGTGGAGGGCTATTTCTACTGTGCTGAGATAACCTGGTGTTGCTTGAAATATCCATTACCTTTCCCTTTATTGTCTTTTTATTTGGTTATTCCCCGTTTGCTTTTTCTACAAGCTATGGTTACCCCTTTCCTCCCCTCTGAAGTACAGACACGACGGCTATCTAGATATAAACGGAAATATAGATAGTGCAAGTACTTCTGACGTCCATGCAAATCGACCCAAAAACTAGTTAGTAACCGAGTAAGTTATGATGGGGATTGGTTTCCGCTATGGACATGGTTTAACGAAGGTCATATCTACCTAGACCGTCTTCCAGCCTTAAAGTTAAAGGTGAGGTTGGAAGGCTCTTAGCGCTTTCTAGTCTTGCTTATCAGAAGAAATTTATGTAGCAAGGAATCTTTCAACTGGAATCAACCCACCCTACAAGCATAGGATAAACTCCAAAAGCCCACTTTACAGCCAAACCCGTCTGCATCATCTCCAATGCCAAGCACCCCAGTAATGTGTGATCCCGCGGAGTAGTGCTCAGCCTACGTTCGTATACTTTCTCCAATCCACCCACACTCAACTTCGTCCCCTAAGTACGCTATGAAGTCTTAACAACTGTTGTGGTAATCTCCCCTTTCGTCAGTCAAAAGTGCGTGGCTCAAACGCTCGGTACTCCTTGCCACATATATAACTAGAAGAATTTTCTAGTGTATCCTGAATTCCACCATAATCCCATAAGAGTGATTTGACGGGCGGCTGTGCTGCGCAATATCGACATATGAGCGAGTTAGGATATTCCATCCTCCTCCTCGAGTCTTCTTTCGCCTACCACAGCTTTCCTTCTTCCCCATCGCATCTAGTTTAAGCTTAGGTCGGGCGCCAGGGACCAATATGATCTCCGGAGCCAGGCAGGAACACCTGAGCATGGCCTAGGGCTGTAGTGGCCGAATAATACTCGAGTACGGTGTGTTGCGGTATTACAACCAAATGATACCCACAGTGAGTTGCAGCCTTAAGGTAAGGTGCGGGTGGGCGGTGCCCTGCGCTATAGAATTTAATGCCGGGGGTCTTTTCTGCAGGAGTTCACGTTCCAAAAACTGCTAACATGTTAAGTTTCATCACAGTGCGGATAGCGGACCTGAAGAGATTGGAAAATGGTTAGACAAAGACTTAAACATGAGGTTTCGCTAGCAAATGAGTAGAGTTGTGTGCAGAGGGGTGCTGCTAAAGAACCAGGTTAAATATACGAGGTTCTCTTTCACGACGCTGGTAGTTAGTCATGTGCTTAATTAAACTGGGTTTCCTTTTTCCACTTCTCTTGGTCATGTGTAAACCCCCGCCCTGTGCATATTTACTGAGATGAGTGGTGCTCCCCTCCACTGACCTGGCTAACAGCCTCCAGTTCGCGGCAAGTTACCGTACTATATCATATTGGATTATGTTATATGCTATGTTATGTAACATAACTATGATATTTGAACACAAAACCTAGACGAGTGATGTGCTGTGACGGCATAATAAACCAACAAACGAGTTAGAGGTGATAACTCACCATCTACTTGGAGACAATAGTAGACAATCGTAGTAGTTGTTGTCGGAAGTGGTTGTTCAAAGAAATGGAGTCGCTATTGAGATGGTTGGTATTGGCATGGGAATGACGATGGAAATGATTCTCATGTCTGGAATGGAGGAATGACAGGTATCTCTGGAACGTGGGCTGGCATGAGAAGCAGTATGGAATGTTGGAATGCTACATATCTGGAGGCTGTGCTGGACTAGGAAACTTGTATATATTGACCGTTGTTGTTGTTATGATCAACGATAGTAATACAAGACGCTATAAGGGTTGACTTCGGATTTCAGTAGTTTCTATGGACAAACCAAACAAGAGTCAAGGTCCTTGTTTCTACCCACATACTGTACCAACCATGGTCACTTGTTTGCCCTACACCAGAGTGTCGCCGGGAACCTAGTCTGCTGCGTCGGTTAGTTTGTTTTGTGGCAAACTTTGGGTCCTGAACCATCCCAGGTTCTGATAAACGACTATTCATCAGCATGTGTAAAGACTCATTGAATTACTTATTAGGTTGGTTAGTTGTAGAAAGAGAAGTCGGCTTTGACGAACTTGTCGTTTGGAGAGATTGGGATGATTGGGTAGATTACGGCGAAGGCAGTACAGCAATGCACAGTACGGGTACCGTGACACTGAACTGAGCTGCTACTCGTAGCTTAGCGGATTTGAATTGATCGTGACTTGTGTGGTTTTCCTTTCTAGTTGTGATTTCTTGATAGTGACAGTTGTTTGCCCGTACCGCTTTTGTTTCGCAGAGTAGATATAGTATCCCGGGTTCTCTTTGTTTTCAGTGCTCGAGTACGGTACTCGGTTACGAGGTACAAGTGTTGGCGTTAATTTGACCCCCAGCGGCACAAGGCTAGCCAACTCTACAAGTACCGGTACCGGAGGCGCTCCAGGGTGTTCGCCCAGCTCACCCCAGGTTGTGCCACAGGATAGAGCTCCAAGAGGTGTGGCAAGGCAGGTGTTGTAGGGAGATTTATTGGCAGTGCTGCAGTATCCATCAGGTTCCACAAAACATCCCCTCTCCTCTTCAGCTCCCAGCAATTCCACTAACCGACAAACCCACTCACCTATTTATTCTCCATCGCCTTCCAGACACCAAAGATGTCCCATACCAACTCATTCAATACCACTAACTCCTAAATAATGTGTGGAACAACCGCAATATGGCCGACGAGCGGCCTCGAGTCTTGACCTGGCTATCGCCACTAGAGCCAAGGCTACGCCACCAGGACATTCAAGACCGCCGGGTCGGGGTGTAGGAGAATGGCTCTTACAAACAGAGGAATTTAGAAGCTGGTGCGCCAGTGAGGGGTGCGAATCCGATGACGCAGTCTTGTTTTGCTACGGGGATCCAGGGGTCGGCAAGACTTACATTAGGTAATAAGGACGAACCTCGAGGGAGAGAAGGGAACGGGCAAGTGCTGACAAACCGTGATGTTAGTTCATTGGTGATAGACAGCTTATGCGATCAGGCCAGGGGACAAAATGTCGGCGTTGCGTGTTTTTACTTTGACTTCACCGCCCGAAAGGAGTACTCACCCACGCGTATGCTAGCCCCCCTATTCAAACAGGTTGCGGGAGAGTTGGAAGAGGTACCGGGGGGGGTATAGAGAGGGCCTATGAAGACTAGAAAAAGCTCATTGGTAGGCGGGTACTAACTTAGAGCTTTCTATGAAGAAACTACCAACAATAATGTGTATCTACACTCTTAATAAATTTGCCGCATAACATGAGTCAAGCTCCAGAAGTCTGTAGGCGCTCGAATATTCATGACGAGAAGGCAAGGCATCCAGGATTATCCGGGAAGCGTCACTCGGAAAAAGTAACGGAGGTGATATAATTAGGTATATTTATACAAAGTTAGGTGAGGGCACAACTCCAGATGCGACGGGCGGTGGTCTAAGAACGGACATGTTGAAGAAATTTTGCAAAGATATTTCGTAGAGGCAACGAATCTCCGGAGGCTACCTCAAGTTATCCACCCAGATACATGCCGGAATCTACCAGTACTACGCATTCTTGCTACGGTAGTCTCGGTGATGATCAATGCGGTCTTGCAAGAAGCCACAACCTATCACAGGCGAGAACAGCTATCGTATCATAGTCTAAACACTATGGTTGATGGCTTGGGCTGGGGGGCGGCTGGGGATAACTATGGCGCAGCGCGGGGTCGGGAAGAGGAACAAGATGAGGAGAGAGCGAGGCTTGGCATGGTGGCCCTGGAAGAGCCTCTGAAACCAGATAAATTGTGCTACGTCCTAACAGTGGGGATAGGTCCCCAACCCCCCTCAATACGGTAGGGGCATGCTATGTGCCGTAGCCTATTACCAAGGACTTATTCTTGTGGCTTCTACCGTACTATCTGCTTAATCCATTTTACCTCGCGAGAGTACCTCCGGGCGCATCCCGAGCTTTTTGTGCTCGCACGGCAATCGCAGAAACCTTAAACTGTCTAAACCCGCAGGGGTTGAGGCTCTCTCAACCGGCCCCTCCTCCAATCCACAACCCCCACACTCTCTCCGCCTCCAACACGCCCTCCTAACCTCCATCAGACACCGCCTCTCGGATATCCTTCCCTGTATTAGGGAATCCACGCAAAAGGCTACCTTTCAGGCTGCGCGGTATTGCTTAAGCTGAAGTTATTAAACGACTACAATAACCATATATCTACTAAAACCCTCTGGAAAGCACGGAGACAGTACGTTGACCCTATTGATTTTGATAAGAATTTCCCTGTTCGATGGTATACACAGCGCGGTACCTTCGGGATTGCTGATGTCGCAGCTGGTTTAGAAGAGGTGGAAGGTGATATCAACCAAAAGGCAGCATGGGTGGTACACCTCTCGCGTGGGCTGCGGGGAGTGGGCACGTGGAAGTAGTGAAAATACTACTCGGTCGCGACGACATCGACCCTAGCAAGCCAGATGACAAAGGCCAAACACCACTCTGGTGGGCTGCCCGCAATGGGCACGAGGGAGTGGTGAAATTACTACTCGAACGGGAGGATGTCAACCCCAACGAGTCAAATCAGGCCAACGAAACGCCACTCTATTGTGCTGCTTCCAATGGGCACGATGGAGTGGTGAAGATATTACTCGAACGGGACGATGTCGACCCCAACCAGTCATCTAGGGACACCCTAACACCACTCTGGTGGGCCGCCTGCCATGGGCACGAGGGAATGGCGAAATTACTACTCGGACGGGACGATGTCGACCCCAACCAGTCAAGTAGGGACACCCCAGCACCGCTCTGGTGGGCAGCCTACCATGGGCACGAGGGAGTGGTGAAATTGCTACTTGAGCGAGGCGACGTCAACCCTAACAAGCCAGATAAATACGGTAGAACGCCGCTCCGGGGGGCTGCCCACAACGGGTGCGAGGCAGTGGTGAAATTGCTACTCGGGCGAGGCGACGTCAACCCTAATAAGTCAGATCAATACGATAGAACACCGCTCTGGGGGGCTGCCTACCATGGGCACGAGGCAGTGACGAAATTACTACTCGGGCGGGACGATATCTATCCCGACCAGTCAGATGAGGAAGGCTCAACACCACTCTGGTGGGCAGCCTACAATGGGCACGAGGGAGTCGTCAAACTACTGCTCAAACAGGAAGGCATCAATCCCGGCAAGCCAAATATTCGTGGTAAGACACCACTCTGGTGGGCTATTACAAATGGCCACACGGGAATGATAGCTCTACTACAGCCTCCAACATCTATCACCCACAGCACGGCTTAAGCCCAAAGAGGCACCACCCTCCTTACCACTCCCGAATACTATACTGATAACCTATGTACCATTTCCGCGCGGCCCGCAACAACTCTAGAAGCGCATTTGTCGCTGCCACTACCTCCCTCCCCCACCCCCGCCCAACCTTCTCCTGTGGCTTAAAACGCTGCCTTGCGATAATTGTCACCTTACCTTTCCTTCCGGAGTAAGCCTACCGTTTTAACACAGCCTAATTTCTTTTTCCCCCGGTGGAATGAAATCATACTCAATGGGAACACACATATCTACAACACACCCGTCCAACCCTCTGTCCGGATTTTTTTATGGGGTTAACTCAGGATCTGTTTAAAATCTAGAGTCTACCGTTAGTGGAGGGCTATTTCTACTGTGCTGAGATAACCTGTTGTCGCTTGAAATATCCATTACCTTTCCCTTTATTGTCTTTTCCTTGGTTGTTCCCCATTTGTTTCCTCTACAAGTTATGGTTCCCCCCTTCATCCCCTCTGAAGTACAGACACGACGGCTATCTAGATATAAACGGAAATATAGATAGTGCAAGTACTTCTGGGATCTGTGCAAATCGGCATAAAAGCTAGTTAGTAACCGAGTAAGTTATGATGAGGATTAGTTTCCGCTATAGACCCGGCTTAACGAAGGTCATGTCTACCTAGACCGTCTTCTAGCCTTAAAGTTAAAGGTGAGGTTAGAAGGCTCTTAGCGCTTTTTAGCCTTGCTTATCAGAAGAAATTTATATAGCAAGGAATCTTTCAACTGGAATCAACTCCAACCCTACGAGCCCAGTATAAACTCCAAAAAGCCCACTTTACAGCCAAACCCGCCTGCATCATCTCCAATACCAAGCACCCTCGTAATGTGTCCGCAGAATAGTACTCAGTCTACGTTCGTATACTTTTTCCAATCCACCCACACTCAACTTCGTCCCCTGAATACGCTGCGAAGGCTTAACAACTGTTGTGGTAATCTCCCCTTTTTGTCAGTCAAAAGTGCGTGGCTCAAACGCTCGGTGCTCCTTACTGTATATGTAGCTAGATAAATTTTCCAGTGTATCCGGAATTCCACCATAATTCCATAAGTGATCTGACGGGCGGCTGTGCGCAATATCGACTTACGAGCGAGTTAGGATATCCATCCTCCTCGTTTCTTGTTTCGCCTACCACAGCTTTTCTCCTTCCCCATCGTATTCGGTTTATTCTTAGGCCGGGCATCAGGGACGAATATGATCTCCGGAGCCAAGCAGGAACACCTGAGCATGGCCTAGGACTGTAGTAGCCGAATAATACTCAAGTATGGTGCGTTGCGGTATTATAGCTAAATAATACCCACAGTGAATTACAGCCTTAAGGTAAAGCGCGGGAGCGGTGCCTCGAGTTCTATAAAATTTAACGCCGAGTGTTTTTTCTACAGGAGTTCATGGTTCAGAAGGTGCTAACAAATTTTCATCACAACAAGCGGATTGCGGATAGCGGAACTGAAGAGATTGGAAAATGGTTGGACAAAGACTTAAACATGAGGTTTCGGTGGTAAATGAGTAGAGTTGTGTGCAGAGGGCCGCTGCTAAAGAGCCAGGTTAGATATACGAGGTTCTCGTTCACGACGCCGTGGTTAATCGTGGGTATTGGGTCTTCTTTTCCACTTCACTTGTTCATGTGTGCACCCCCGTTCTGTGCTGCATATACTTATCGAGATGAGTTGTGCTTCCCTACATTAACCTAGCTAACAGCCTCTAGTTTGCAAGTTACTGTACTATAAGTCATATTGGATTATATTGTATGCTACGTAACATCACCATTTGAATACAGACCAGGACGAGTGACGGTCTGTGACGGCATTATAAAGCAACAGACGAAACAGAGGCGATGACTCACTCACCTACTTAGAGACAATAGTAGACAATCGCAGCAGTTTCTGTGGACAGGCCGGGCCAGAGTCAAGGTCCTTTTTTCGCCGGCACATACAGCCGCGCAAAATTCTCGTACCCCTCCTTGTACCTCAAGAACAATACCTATTTACAACAACACGACAACAAAGAAGCCTTCTGATAACTATCTTTCGGATATACCCCTAGGGGTATAGTAAACCCTTATCACCACTTATCACACCGAATAATCAAGGGAGAGGGTTAACAAAGCGTTTCTAATTATTCGTGGCACTCGGGAGGGTACGAGAACTTTGCGAACGCGGCTGTACTATACTAACCATGGTCGTTCGTTGGTCTGATATCAGAGTGTCCCCGGGAACCCAGTCGGGCGTCTCAGTTAGTTTATTTAGTGGCAAACTTTGGATCTCGAACCATCCCAGGTTCGGATAAACGACTATTCGTCAGCATGTGTAAAGACTCTTTGAATTACTTATTAGGTTAGTTAGCTGTAGAAACAGAAATTTGTTTTGACGAACTTGTCGACATTTGGAGAGATTGGGGAGATTGTCTAGGTTACGGCGAAGGCATTACAGGAACTTACCGTGACACTACACTAAGCTGTGTTGTACTATCAATATGGGGGCTATAGGGGGTCGCACGGAAGTAGACGATAGACCAAGAGAATTCACATGGAACTTAGCCAATTTCTAGGAAGGATATGAAATGTAACTTTTGCCATTCGCCCTCCCCTCACTTACTCGCCCGTTAGCTATCACTAAAGCCAGACTAACGGTAAAGACGGGTGTCTAAGTAAAACACAAATACACGTCCGATCCTTCCATGGATCGCCACGCCTACGGTATCTCTGTCTCCCCCCACATGTCCTTATTCCTCCACACACTCCCGTGATACCAAAGGAAAGACATGTCGGTATAATCTATTGTTAAACAATCTCCCATATCCGAACCATCTGTGCATCTCCGAAACGATTCTTTCACACTCCAGCAACAAATTCAAGAGCATCCGTCCAACACTATACCCGGCGGCAATGATCCGAATCGGGAAGCACTGTTCCTATACCCACAGAACCTAGTACCGTGCGAAGTTATGGAAAGAGCTTTCTGGCCTGCAGCGACACATGAAAGGCTCTTTATGGCTTTGAGTTATGCGATATGTCGGGTTTTCGATAAATCCATAGATGGGGCTTGACGTGCTTGTACCGCGGGGGGTCAAATTAACCAGAACACTTGTACCTCTCAACCAAGTGCCCCAGCTTAATACCAGCATTAATAATTTGGGCAGCCTCAACTACCAAAAATAAAATAGACTTAGACTTACTCCCAGAGCGAAAGGGTGCTGCTGTGGGTGTGGGAATTGGCCGTATCATTTGGGTCTGGTGGCTATCGAATTCACCGATTTTCAGCTGTTGTGCTTGGTTGCGAGGTACAAGTGTTCGCGTTAATTTGACTCCCCCCGGTAAAAGGCTAGCCAACTCTACCGGAGGTGCTCCAGGGTGTCTGCCCAGCTCACTCCAGTGCAAGATTCATGCTGTGCCCAGGATAGAGCTTCGAGAGGTGTGGCAAGGCTGGTGTTGAGGGAGATTTATTGGCAATGCTGCAGTATCCATCAGGTTCCACAAAACACCCCCTCTCCCCTTCAGCTCCCAGAAATTCCACTACCGTAACCGACCAACCCACTCCCCTACCGGTATCCTCCATCACTTTCCAGACACCAAAGATGTCCCATACCAACTCATTCAATACCACTAACTCCTATAATAATGTGTGGAACAACTGCAATATCACCGATGAGCGGCCTCAAATATTGACTTGGTTATCGCTACTAGATCCTAGGCTACGCCACCAGGACATTCAAGACCGCCGGGTCGGGGGTGTAGGGGAATGGCTCTTACAAACAGAGGAATTTAGAAGCTGGTGCGCCAGTGAGGGGTGCGAATCTGATGACGCAGTCTTGTTTTGCTACGGGGATCCAGGGGTCGGCAAGACTTACATTAGGTAATAAGGTCGAACCTCGAGGGAGAGAAGGGAGCGGGCAAGTGCTGACAAACCGTGATGTTAGTTCATTGGTGATAGACAGCTTGTGCGATCAGGCCGAAGAAGGAAATGTCGCCGTCGCGTGTTTTTACTTTGACTTCGCCGCCCAAAAGGAGCAGTCGCCGACGAGCACACTGGGCGCACTGCTCAAACAAGTTATGAGTGGACTGAAAGAAGTACCGGGGGGGATAGTGAAAGCTTATCAAAACAAGAAAAAGGCTATTGGTGGACGGGCGCTACAACTGTCCGATATTGTGAATATGCTGCAGACTACCTCTTCCAAAAGGCATATATTCATATGTATCGATGCTCTAGATGAATGTGTGCCAGAACATCGAGTTAAGCTTCTTAATTCACTAAACGAAATCCTCAAAAAGTCTCCAGGTACTCGAGTATTCGTGACTGGAAGACCGCACATTCTAGATGAAATCGAGAAGCGTATTCCAGGAAGAGTAAAGACCGTACGCATCACTCCCAAGAGAGGCGATGTCATCAGATATCTTCGTACCAGGCTGAATGAGGACACAAACCCTGATGCGATGAGCAGCAGTTTAGAGGCAGACATCCTAAAGAAAATTCCCGAAGATGTTTCTGAAATGTACGTGGAAGTAACCACATTCCGGAAGCTGCCTCAAATACACGTCTAGATTCCTGCTAGTCTCGCTGAATATCGATGCGATCCTACAAGAAACCACAATCTATCACAGGCGACAAAGGCTCCAGGCAATGAAGGATGGCTTGGGATTGGAGGGCGCTTATGACGCAACGCTGAGTCGGATAAAGGGCCAAGGTGAGAGGAAAGCGAGGCTTGGAATGGCCGCTTTGATGTGGATCTCTCACGCGGAGAGGCCCTTAAAGCCCGATGAACTGTGCCACGCCCTAGCAGTCGAGATCGGGTCGCCGAACTTCAATAGCGACAGTGTTCCTTCAATAGGGACATTGCTAGCCTGCTGCCAAGGACTTGTTGTTGTGGACAAGGAGGCCTTGACTATCCGGCTAATTCACTTTACCCTTCAAGAGTTTCTCCGGGCTCATCCAGAGCTTTTTGGCACAGCTCATTCGACAATGGCGGAAACCTGCTTAAGTTATCTGAATTTGCAGCAGGTCAAGGCTCTCCCGCCCAGTCACCCCCTCGATCTCCAAAGCGCCCCGTTTCTAGAATATTCTTCTCTTTATTGGGGGATACACGCAAAAAGGCACCTCTCGGATTGCGCCAAATTGCTTGCGCTAAAATTATTTGACAACTACAATAACCACATATCCATCCCAATCCTCTTGAAAGCACAGGGGCCGTATAATTACTACATTGGCTTGGATAAACTTTCCTTGTTCAATGGTCTACATTGCGCATCCATCTTCGGGATCGATGAGATTATAACTTGTTTCGTAGAGATGAAAGGTTGTGATATCAATCAAAAGGATTGCGTGGGTAATACAGCTCTCATGTGGGCTACCTACCGCGGGCACGAAGGAGTGGTGAAAGCACTGCTCGGAAGGGACGACGTCGACCCCAACAAACCAAATAAGAGCGGCCTGACACCACTCTGGTGGGCTATTTACCATAGCCACGAGGGAGTGGTGAAAGCACTACTTGGACGGGACGACGTCGACCCCAACAAACCAAATAAGGACGGCACAACGCCACTCTGGCGTGCTATTTACGATAGGCACGAGGGAGCGTTGAAAGCACTACTTGGACGGGACGACGTCGACCCCAACAAACCAAATAAGAACGGCGAAACGCCACTCTGGTGGGCTATTTACCATAGCCGCGAGGGAGCGTTGAAAGCACTACTCGGACGGGACGACGTCGACCCCAACAAACCAAATAAGAACGGCGAAACGCCACTCTGGTGTGCTATTTACTATAGCCACGAGGGAGCGGTGAAAGCACTACTCGGACGGGACGACATCGACCCCAACAAACCAGATCAGGACAGCCGGACGCCACTCTGGTGGGCTGCTCACAGGGGGCATGAGGGAGTAGTTAAAATACTACTCGAACGAGGCGGCCTCACCCGATAAACCACATGGGGGCGGCCAAACCCCACTCTGGTCCGCTGTTGAAAATATTTATGCAGGCGTGGTGACTCGACTACAGCCTCCAACATCTGCCGCCCACAGGACGGCCTAAGCCCGAAGACGTACCATCCTCCTTACCGCCTTCGAATACCGTACCAGGCTATGTGGAACTTCCGCTAGGACCGCAACAGCTCCATACACATGTTCGTCGCCGTCACTGCCTCCTTCTCACCCCCGCCCAACCCCCCCAGCTTAAAACGCCGCCTTGTGGCAATTGCCCTACCTTTCCTTCCTGAGTAAATCTGCCACAGGAACACGGCTTAAACTTCCTCCTATTTTGGTGGAAGGAAATCATATGCAATCGAATGTGCATATCCATTACACACCTATCCAAGCCTTATTCGAGCTTTCCTTATACTGTCAAGTTAGGATATGCGAGCTTCTGTCTAGAGTCTAGAGTTCAGCGCCAGTGGGCTATTTTTACTGTATTGTGGTAAACTAGTGCAACCCAAAATCTCCACTATAATATGATTCACTTTTATTTACGCTTTGTATAATAGATGCAAGTCCTCTTCGCGATGTGAGGGCTCAATTGTGTACTCAAAACCTGAATTAGGTTTTTCTCTTCCTCTTCTGCACAACTGTGTAAACCCTCCCCCCCTCCCCCCTCTCTTACATCTATCGAGATCTATAGTGTTTTTTAATACTAGCCCGGGGTGACGGCATCTAACAAGTTTGCCGAAAGTTTCTGTACTTATCATATCATATTATTCGTTATGTGAACGGTTACGATTTGTGTTATGCTTTATATACCTGTAGTGAGAAGAGGTCAACACGCTTCCTTGAAGAATCCTACGGTAGCTATCCCCAACCTCAGTAGGAATACCCTCAGTAGACAATAGGCGATAGAGCCATACTTCTATGCAAGGAGTATCCAGAAACAGGGACTCGTAGAATATATGGCGGGGGTCCGTGCATATCACCAATCACCACTCGTATTTCCCGATGTCTCTCCCCCGGGACAAGTAATATAAACCCAGGGAACGGCAATCCACACTCTGATCCTCGAAATCAGGATCTAAACAGCCACCCACCAGTATTAGGTCCAAGTCGAGGCCCGGATTGGAAAACCAAAGCTCCACGAACTCCACACACACCAATATTAATGAACCGGTTATTTCGTCCATATTTCTCCTTTTATTCCTCTTCCCACACCTGTTCTTATGCAGACAGCTTGCCAAACTCATATGGTCCAAGGCACCAATGCCACATATTCTGACAGTCTTCAACTACTTTTGTAATATCAAACCTATTATATCACTTCCTCCAGGGATAGGTACTGACTGTACTTTCTGTAATCGGGAGTTATTATTCATTTTCCTATCAATCTAAATTAAGACAACACCTAACATAATATTATTATTCCATAAGATAGGTTCAAGTTTTTATCCATCTCACCGCCATGGAGGAACAGCCAGGTTTAGGGCTAAAGTGAAGAGAGAGTAAAGTAAACATGAGAAAACAATGAACGAATGAATGAATTCATATACAGATGCTAGCTATACGGACTGAGATTTATATATCAACTTGTCGAACAAACAATAACACCATAAAGTCTATCAAAATGGATAGAAATTTTCCCTGTTTTGACAAGCCACCAAAAGGGGGCGAATACCGGCATTATAGGTTAACCCACAATGTGGAACTTAAGCCCCAAACCTCATGCTCTAGTATTTCTGAGAACAGATAACTGAAAAAGCACAAACTGTTCTAGACCAAAATACTCAGTGCATGCTATTGTCCACGATGCAAACGAAACAAGACTGCATCCTAGTTGCTTATTCCACCCAGATTATCTGAAAACAAACGTCTTCCCACCGCCCCCCGCCCCCGGCGGGGGGCGGGGTGGCGGGGGGCG
>Ga0307509_10001080_pt1 | contig 46629 bp, 57 predicted proteins | sample 10_EM_MG_FD_202245 | JGI IMG/M metagenome (GOLD analysis project Ga0307509, IMG submission 202245) | Populus trichocarpa ectomycorrhiza microbial communities from riparian zone in the Pacific Northwest, United States - 10_EM | ecosystem: Host-associated > Plants > Roots > Unclassified | place... | reverse complement strand
TCCCTCCACTTCCCCTCCCAAGACCTTATAGCTCCATCGAGAATTGGAACCTCAGAACCCTCTTTATAGCGGTGTGTAGCTGGCGTTGAGCCCAGTGACTTCCAAGTGACGGAATCAAAATCGGTTGAGCGGTTGTGGAGGAATCTGGCATCGAGTTCAGGATTGTTAGAGACAAAAGAGCACTCTCAGAAGGGTGGTGAACTCCATGAATACCGATGCGCCAGAGACGTACCTCATACCGGCATGTGTCTGGTGTCGAGCCCAACGACGCCCAAGTGACAGATTCAAAATCGGTTGAGCGGTTGTGGAGGAAACAGCCATCGAGTTCAGGATTGTTAGAGACAAAAGACCACTCTCAGAAGGGTGGCGAACTCCATGAATACTGATGCGCCAGAGGCGTACCTTATACCAGCGTGTAGCTGGCGTTGAGCCCAATGACGCCCAGGTGACAGATTCAAAATCGGTTGGGCGGTTGTGGAGGAATCTGCCATCGAGTTCAGGATTGTTAGAGACTAAAGACCACTCTCAGAAGGGTGGCGAACTCCATGAATACCGATGCGCAAGAGACGTACCTTATACCGGCGTGTACCTGGCGCTGAGCCCAATGACGCCCAAGTGACAGAGTCAAAATCGGTTGAGCAGTTGTGGAGGGATCTGCCATCGAGTTCAGGATTGTTAGAGACAAAAGACCACTCTCAGAAGGGTGGCGAACTCCATGTATACCGATGCGCAAGAGACGTACCTTATACCGGCGTGTAGCTGGCGTAGAGCCCAATGACGCCCAAGTAACAGATTCAAAATCGGTTCAGTGGTTGTGGAGGAATCCGCCATCGAGCTCAGGATTGTTAGAGACAAAACACTACTCTCAAAAGGGTGGCGAACTCCATGAATACTGATGGGCATGAGACGTACCTTAGACCGGCGTGTAGCTGGCGTCGAGCCCAACGGCGCTGTGTCTTTAGATCTGGAATTGGCCAAGCCTTTGTGGAGGAATCTACTATCGAGTCCTGGGATCGCCAGCATCCCCTCTGAGCCTTCCCCGGACCCCCCCTCAGACTATGTAGCGATTTCATGAGTATTGATGCGACAGTGACGTCCCATATACCGGCGTGTAGCTAGCGTCGAGCCCAATGACGTCCATGTAACAGATTCAAAATCGGTCAAGCGGTTGTAGAGGAATCTACCATCGAGCCCTGGGATCGCCAGCATCCCCTCTCAGCCTTCCCATAACCCCGCCCACAGTAGATAGCGATTGCATGAGTATTCATGCGACAGGGACGTACCTTATACCCGCGTGTAGCTGGCGCCGAGCCCAGCAACCCCCCAGTGTCAGACTTTGGATTGGATGTATAGTTGTAGAGGAGTATTATGTAGGATGCCCGGGAATATGGATGTTGAGGGTGATGAGAGAATAGTTTGTCGCGTCGTGTGTGAGGCTAAGTGTGTGAGGCTAAGTGCCGAGAACCCATGATGAACTATGCCAAGAAATGCTCAGGGGTACCCCTGAGGCGAGCATCTGTCATTGGTAAATCATGATGAGCAATGGTTTTGAGGGATGAGTATGGATGCACAGGAGCCAGAGTTGCTTTGTCTTTTATGTCAGGACGGAATGTTGTGTATTAGTTTCGCTCCAGATGCATGGAATTTGAGTGGGCGTTGCCAGGAAACTCAGGAAGCACAGGACGCAGGGGACGCAACTCAGGACGCACAGGACGCATGGGACGCAGATTCAACGTCGTGTGCGTCAGGACACAACGGCGCCGTATCTGACGCAGGGTAATTTTTTGCTGATGTAGCTCCTTTGTAGATCTCAACCCCTTGGGCTGGGAGTAATTGATTCGGTCGCCAGCGCATGTGTGCTACCTTTGGCCGGCCCCTTTCGAGTGTTGTTTTTCTTCCTCTATTTGGTTTCTTTTCTAGTGGTTATCCCTTCCTTCTAGCGTTTAGGCTAGATGTACTTTGTTACGATCCGGGAGTCTATGGCAAGTGTTTTCCTGTTGTTTCCTGATTTCCTGTTGTTTTCTAATCTTCTCTGTGTCCATGTGAAGGAGGGGTGAGGATTCTTGGGGCGAGATGTGCAGTCGGTTCCATACCAGAGGGACTTGGGATGATGGCCTTTTCCCTGGCGCCAGTAGTATAGTTTTGTTTACGCCATAGCTAGCCCTGGATGCGAGTTCTTGTACTTTCTTTTTCTTTTTTTCTTTTTCTTTTTTAGTATCATTTTAGTATTGTTTAAGGTACAAACTCCGGTATGCAGATCGCTCTAAGACAGGAAAAGTCTCCACCTACAGTCCATCCCGCATCCCTCATGCTAAAACCCTCTGACCATGCCCGACACCAAAGCGTCCGGTACTACGGTTAGAAATTACAGAAGAGCGTACAGGCCTGAAAACAACTAACCAAAAAACCTCCACAGTCGTGCAGCCCATAAGAAAACCCCCAACCCCAACAGTAAACAACCAAGGAAAGTACAGAAACCTCAACAAACTCAAGGAAGAAAAATCCCAGCCGAACCCATAAGCAACCCACCCATAGCCCACGACTGACCCCATTCTGCCGCAGCAGGGGAGGGGCCAAGGAGCCAGCAGGACAATGCCGTAGGCCAATGATCACACACTAAGAGGTACCTATATATGTACCTTGGGCTCTTACGTCCCGGACCCAAGGGCAGACAAGACCACAAAGAGAAAGATCGGTAACCCAAACCAACACAAACCGAAGTGTGTGTCAGGGTGAAGTAGCGACTGTAGGCCCACCGGAAACGAAACCGGGAGGGAGTGCATGTCACCCGGAGGCAACAGAGACGGCAGGCATGAAACCCCTACCCCAAACTCAGGCAAACACCACGCACGGAGCCACGACAATCACCCAAGCCCAGAGATCAGAAGGGAACAGAGGCCCAGGGTGTAGAAGCAGTAGGCTACGAGCCAAAGAGCGTAGCAGTAGGGTGCCAGCCGATCTGACCGTGAGGAGAAGAGGAGAAGGAGGGGTAGACCAAACTCTATGCCGTGGAAACTATCGGTAACCGGGTTCGTGTCTGACTAGGCAGCCTCTCAAGGAGAAGAGAGAACAGAGAAATTGACAGTGGCCTGTTGAATGTTTTCTCTTACTGCAAACCGTTTTCCCGGCCCTCTGTAAGATGGGCGTTGAGGAGAATGTTGCCGACCGTGCAGATGCTCTAAGTGAGGTAGAGCAAAAGCGGGGTAGGGAGAGGAAACATCATCAAAAGAAGACGAAATCCTTAAACGGAGAGTGAAGAAAGCCCAAAGGGATAAACCTGAGGGAAGGGGAGTGTAGAGGAGGTATGACTCCACCCCCTAGAGCAAGCTCAAAGCGGGGGGTGGAGAAAAGAAAAGTGGAGATAATCTCGTGGTGTTGAGATTTCAATCGCCGGGGGTGTAGAGGAGACAGAGGATGGAGTTCTTGTACTTTTTTTTTTCTTTTTTTCTTTTTTTTTGAATCATGTGATTATTGATTTAGGTACAAAATCCTGCATGCAGCTCGCGCTATGGCATATAAAAAACCTTAATTCCAAAAACAATCAAAAAAAATAACAAAAATTCAAACAACGCGTGCACAAACTCTCCAAGCGGGTTCATCAGAACCCTGTCGCATCGCCATCGATGACTAACAAAAGAAAAGTAAAGTAAAGCCCTCCTTATAACTCATAAGAAAAACACTCATAAGTACTAAAAACCTCCCCGGCCTGCCTGCCTACCGCCGCAGTCAAACAGAAACAAAGGAAACTCTTAAAACGTAAAGAAAATACCCTGAAGATGCCCTCAAGCAGGGGAGTTTGAAAAAGCAATACCTGGAAGGCCGAAGCCGAGCCAGGGACTTTTGTGTTAAGCACTACCTGAGTCCGAACCCGGCTCAGGAGTAGCAGTATCGGCTCGAATGCGCAACATGGTTGGAGGGAAACCCGTGCGCGTAGCGTAGAGATAATCGGCGAACCCTCTGAGGAGGGGAACAGAGAGCCAGAGGGGACCGTCAGGGCCGATGTCGTCCACACCTGAGAGATGGGTGAGGCGAGGGTGAGCCTTAGCGGGGCAGTGGAGAATAGCGTGTTGGAAGGACTCATCGTCTTCCTCACAGAACGGGCACAGTGTGCTGGGGTCCCTGTTCCTCCAGGAGACATGCGCGGCAAGGTAGCTGGCACCCGAACGCATCTGGTGAATACGGCCACATATGAATCGAGGAAGGCCGGTAAAGGCGTGGGGAGTGAGGCAGGCACTGTAAGGATATGAGAGGGGTACTGGCGGACTTAGGTCTGACCAGTCGGCGAGGAGTTACTGTAGCAGAGGAGCTCTGAGGGCTTGGTAGGTGACGGAGGGTATCCTCGACAGCGGGAGCGCCACGAGGTCAGTTGAAGCGAGAGGGAGGATAGGGATTTCCTCAATGAGGTCTGAAACCTCGTGACACAAAGAGTCTAGTGGTAGGTGCTTGGCGGAATTGACCGCCGCGCCAAGCCAAGAAGTAAGGTGAACCGCTTTGGAGGAGCCACGGAGGAGAAAGAGATGATCGTCCGCAGAGCGACCCTGGTCCCAGGTGGGCACAGATTCGGGTATCCGAGCGGTGGCAGGGTTGAATTCCGAAGGGGCGCAGACCAAACGAATGGCAGCTGACCGACGTCGGTGTTTGCAGAGAGAGGTAATGGGTGGTAGCGAGGCCTCCCGGTACAGAGCGCCGAGGGCGGTGGTGTAAAAGCAATTAGTTGTCCACCGGAGCACCACATGCCAGAACACATTGAGTTTTTTAAGAGTGGCTGAGTCCGGAACAAAAAGGTCACAGCCATAGGTAAGAATAGGAAGAATGGCGCCGAAAACTAGCTTTCTGTTGCACAAGGAGGAGACGCCTTTGCCAGCTGCACTGAGCTGCCGGATTGTAGTGAAAGAGGCTTTGGCTAATGCCAGCCGTCTCAGGAAATGAACCGAGGAGTGTAAAGTAGGGGTGAGCCAATAACCAAGCCACCTCACAACTTGAGAGGGTGGAAAAAGCATGTCGTTGATCACAATGGGGGCGAAGGAAACATCCGAGTGGTCCTTCGGAGTTCTCCAGTGAATGAGTTCAGTTTTGGGGACAGAAAAGGCCACCCCCAGGTCGGCACCCTGTGCTTGGATGCAGCCGAAATAGTATTGAAGAGCTCGGATGTTCGAACGTACAGAGTCCGAGCCGTCCGTGATGGTGAGGTCGTCGACCTATGAAATCGCCAGTCCTTGGGGGATAGTAGGGTGGAGGCTGGCTATGTAGAGCACAAAAAGGAGAGGAGAGATCAGAGAGCCTTGAGGGGTGCCAACGGCGACCGGGCAGAAAACTTTAGGTGCGCCTTGGCATATGAGTCGGCACTGGCGTTTGGAGAGGAAAGACTTGATCCAGGCAACTAGGTAAGCGGAGACACCTCCTCTGGTGAGGATAGTAGCCAGCTTGTTTGCACAGACATTGTCAAATCCACCTTTGAATTCCAGGAAGAGAGTAGATACTTTGAAGGAAGCGGCCTGAAGCAGGCGGACTTCGTGGGTGAGAGTAGCGCCAGCGTCGAAACAGCCCAGACCGGCCAAGGACCCACACTGATTTGGGTGCAAGAGGCCAAGGGAGCGGGCGGAGGAGGCAAGAAGAAGAGCAGAAAGGCTTTCGAGAATCTTTGAGACAGTTTCGAGGAGAACAATAATGCGAAAGGAAGCAGGTGTACGGTAATCAGGTTTGCCTGGTTTATCCAGGACAATACCGTTGGCCTTCTTCATGGCTAAGGGGTGGTAACTGTGGGTGAGGAGAGGAGTGAGGAGAGACGGAAGGAGCCGCTCGTTGGCCTTGTGGACCTGCTTCCCGATAGAGTAAGGAATACCACTCGGGCCAGGAGCTGACCTATTGGAGGATTTTCGAAGTGCGGAGGACACTTCGGCTGGTGAAACTGGAGGGACATCCTTAAACGCAGGAAGGATGAGGGGAGGAGGTGGAGAGGGTCTAGGAGGGAAGAAATGTTGTAGAAGTGTATTATTGATTTCGGTGGGGGAGGCAGCGTTCTCAAGTGTTGGGAAACGATCAGGGGCTCTGCCGGCAGCAATCTTTCTGGCATCCCAGACTGATCGCGAGTCGACGTTGGCCAGAAACTTCGACCAGTGGACTCTTTTGGCAGATTGGATAGCCTTGAAATACGTGTTGCGAGCCACACGGGCCAGGGCTGGGGAGGTCTGATTCTTCCTCATAAGACGGGAGGTATGGTGATGGATGCGTCGTAACTGTGTAAGTTCTGGGGTCCACCACAGTTTAGAGTAGGAGGAGGGGCGTTTGGTTGCGGGGTTGGAGGTAACGAGGTGTGTGATCCTGGCAAGGCAGTCATCGAACCATAGGTCTAGTGAGTGCGGAGTGGGGAGAGCGGGGGAAGCTGTAAACGTAAGATCGGCGAGTAGCGGGGAGATGTGATTCCAATCCGTGTACTTCCAGTTAAGGCCCTTGGGCGGGGGTTTCAGGAGTGGAGTGGAGAGGATGATTGTGAGGGCGGTGTGATCAGAACCGGTTGGCGGGAGAGAGGGGTTCCAAGAGGAAAAAAAAGGAAGCAAAGCAGTATTGGCAAAGGACAAGGCAAGAACTGCAGGGCGATGATTAGAGGTGAACGGGAACCTAGTGTAGACTCCGGGCGTATTGAGAAGAGAAAACAACTGTGCCGATGCTTTGTCAAAATAAGGTGAGCTTATAAACTGATCGTAGTTGGAAAGCAAACGAGTCGGGTCGGAAGCATAGTGATGAATGTTGAGATCCCCAAGAACAAGTGTAGGGAAATCATGCTGAGGAAACAAATCAACAGGAGAAACTGACCTAGTGTGACCACTAGGGATGGAGTAAGCATTGTACAAACGAAACAAATTATGAGAAGTATCAAAAAGTCCCTCAGGGGAGTGAAAATTCACTGCCATGAGGTCGCCCCTTTCAAAAAACAATGGAAGAATAGAAATAACACTTAATAGCCTTTCATGAACATAAGTTGCCACTCGGGGCTTATAGCTGTCAGTTGCTGGAGGAAAAAAACATTTATACTTACGAAAAACAGGAGGACAATTCCTCCAAAGAGGAACATCCTAAAGAGCCACAATATGAGGAGAACTTTCTACCGAAGTAAAAAAACTAAAAAGAGTTTGAAAAACATTACTGCTACCGAGACCATTATGCTGAACAATGGAAAGATTTAAACAACCAGGGTAATGGAATGATTGGGATGGTGAAGGACTCTGTGTTGGGGCTTGGCTTCTCGACATTTAAAGATCCATGTGGACGTCGGTCGGTGCGGGCTTGCTCCAGTCGGCATCCATGCTAGCTCTGAAGAGGGTGCTGCCAGCACCAAAGAGGTTCCTGCGGGGGAGGGGAGCGGCGAGGCTAGACTGGGCGGACGCACTGCGAACCATTCTAACGGTTTCAGGTTGAGTAAATTCGCTAGCGGGAGGGAAACGAGGACCATGCCTGGCTGGGGTGGCTGGCACAGCAGGGTGAACAGTTGGACCCTGAGGGGTGGTTTGGGAGGGGCCCGCATCGCGGGCATCGGGAATGTCTTGGTCCCAAGGAGGACGGAGAGCGGAGAGGATTTCGCGGCGGATGGGACAGGTACCATTGAAAGAGGCGTGCTGACCACCACAGTTGATACACAGAGGGGGGGAGGCGTTGCCGCATCCCACAACGGACTTCTCAAAGCCCCCTTTCGGACAGCTTTGGTTAGCACATCTGTGGGCGGAGCGGTGATGGAGGAGGGTGCAGATTGGCCACGCTTGTGCCTCTTCCTTGCATAATGGAGCGGAATGACCAAAACGCCAGCACTTCCGGCACTGCATGGATTTGGAGGCGGAGTAGGCGGGGGCCACAGTGCGGGCACGGGAGAAGAGCCAGATGGATTCGCCGAACCGGGAAACATGGAGTGGGTCGACAGCCACAACCACTGAGGTTGTGCGCTTCTCAGCCCTTTTCACAGGATCTGACTGTAGGAATCTAGCCCCAAATATGGGGACGTCAATAGCATTGCTAATTGATTCAAGGAGTGAGGGGAAGAGGTCAGTAGGCTCGTGCTGGAGAATAGAAAGAGGGAGAGTGTGGATGAGGAGTTCGACACTTGTAGGTGCCTCCCTGAAAACCTGGAAAGGATTATCCCCAACCGGAAAGCTCTGATTGAGTTTCTTGGTCATTGCATCAAAAAAAGGGGAGTAAGCAGAAGACGGGGTGTAGGGATTGGCTGTGAGAGTAACAGCCCCATTGCGGTTGACGGAGGCAGTAAGGGAGAGGGATAGAGAGCAGTTGGCCTCTTTAAGAACAGCGGCCATGATATCGGGGAGGGTAGCAGTCATGATGAACGAATCATTCGGGAGGGTTGGCGAGGTGCGAGGGGGAAAGAAACGACGTTGAGCAGCTGGGAGCGGTGGGGGTCCTTTGGGGACACTACTCTTACTTGACGCAGCGACTTGTGCTGCAGTGGCGTTTTTCTTGCCCTTACCGCCCATCCTGGTAACCTGTGCCCAGGTTTGTTCTTGGGGCTGTGGAGGATCAGAAACGGTGAAACCGTGGGGGGGACCGGTATGGAAGAGTGAGGTGGCTGGTTAACGCTTAGAGTACAGTTTGGCTTCCTCTGATTGGTAGTGGCGAGAGGCAAAAAAAGGATAGCCGCTTGGGGTGAGTCCGGATGGCGTTTTGCGTAAGTGTCCGGGTTGCCATATCATTTTCCCTCAAAGAGGAAGGGAAATTCCGGGGCGGCGACCGTACGATACGTGAGGCGGGTGGCGAGTTTCTTTTTCTGCTGAGCAGGTTTAGCTTGGGCAGCAGTGGCGGGACGAGGTGGCGCTTGAGGTTGCTGGGGTGGCACTTGTGTGGCGCGGTGTGAGGAGAGAGCGGCAACCCGAGAGGACAAGTCCTTGAGGGACGCCTCCAGGTTGGATGTGGCTGGTGGTGAGGGGGTGGCTGAGCGCTCTGCCTGGGCGGAGGTGAGGGACTCAACCTGCGAAGTCAAGAAGGTAACAGAGGCACCAAGGTCATTGACCATGGCAATGAGTTGGGCGAGAAGCGGGGCCATAGCCAGTTGACTATTGGGTAAGGTGGTTGCGGAAGCATTGTAGACAGTGGGGAACGAAGCCGGGTCAAGGCGAGCGAGCCTGGCAGCATGCCCAAGGATGTTGGCGACATTGTCAGCCTCCCCGGAGAGCGAGGCCTGACTGGACTGAGATGAAGACGAACGAGAGATGGGATCAGCCCTACGGTCCTGGCGGGAGGAGGCAGAGCGAGCAGGGCCAACAGCCGAGGCCAGGCCTGCACCAGTGGAAGCGAGAGGGGTAGACGCCATCAGGACAAGGCCAACAGGCCAGGCCGGAGGACAGGGAGGAGGGGAAGAGAGAAAGTAAAGTCAAACTACCAGTTCAACTTTCCAAAAAAAAAAAAAATCCTCACAGCAAAGGTGAAATATATATTTCACTTGAAAAATGAAGCCCAAGTGAAAAACCAAAATAGATGTATGGTGAAGAAATAAAGACCAAACCCTGAGGTTTATGTTGGCCAAATGCGGTAAGAATTTTAAGCGAGAGGAAAATAGAGGCCGTGGAGCGTGGAGTTCTTCTACTTTAACAACGAATACATGATATAAAAAAAAGAAAAAACAAAAAAACAAAAGAAAAGGTCACTGTAGTTAGCATCCTTCGTCTCCTCTACACCTCCGGCGATTGAAATCTCAACACTATGAGAAATCATCGTCACTGCCATCCACCCCCCTCTCCTCAGACACACCACATTGCCTCTGTCTGAGTGAAGCCATCTCCCTCCCCTCTTCCTTTCCCTTCTGATGGTCAGGCCTGGCAACCTTGTTCCTAGGGGTTGGTTGAGTCTGCCTTCACCCCCGCTTCTCCTGGCTCGGTTAGGCAGCCCTCCATGGTCGGCAACCCCTTACCCGTCAATGGTCGGTTTTTAGTCTCTGTCGATCGGTAAAGTAGTTGTCCCCGGCCGCACTGCTCTCTGTTATTGCACTATCTCCTTTGTGCTCTGCTGGTACTGTCGGACTTTTTCGAACCATCGTTCCACCATTTCTGTCAGCCTTCCTCGCACTTCTCGTGTCGGTTAACCCTCCACCCTCCCCCTCTCCGATGTTTGGATCGCTAGCACCCTACTCCTCGTGGCTCCATGCCCACCCTCAGACCTCTGCCCCCTTCTGATGTCCTTGGACTAGGGGCGCATGTTTAAACCTTCTTTCCGGGTCCTGTTTCCCAAAATAGCCGACCGGATCTTCCTCCGACTGCCACTAGCCTTCCCTCTTTCGGCGGCATCCTCTCAAACTCGGTCGCTCTTCCTGAGCTTCGGCTGGCGGGGCTATATGCCCCTGGGAGTTTCCTCCCCTTGTGTGTCCCCGCGACCCATCTTTCAGGAGTCCCTATTCCCTCCGGAGCTGGGCCCGGTGGGGTTTTACTACGGTTTGGCTTATAGGTCGTTTGACTTTGGGGAGTGGGTTTATTTCTTTCTTTGTTGGGTGTGTCTACTGTCGGTTGGGGATGTTTTTCTTTTAGGCTAGGCTTTCGCGGCGGTTATTGGTTCATGGCTTTCAGGCCCGCTTTCTCATCTCCTTGTAGTTTTTACCCATAGTATCGGGCTAGGGTCTCTTTGTTGGGCAGGGTCAGAGGGTTTTAGCTTGGGGATGGCGGGATGGACTGTAGGTGGTGGTTTTGGACTACGTGGCCCATGCTTGGTCGAAAGTCCGTTGTACCTATCTCTGGGGGAGTGGGCATGGGTGTGCATTTCCCCCCCGATAGAAACAATAAATAAGTGAGATTACAAAAAAAAAAAAAAAAAAGAAAAGAAAACGGTCACAGTAGTTAGAGCTCTTCACGCAACCATCTAAGTACTTTCTTACAGTATAACCTTTACTTTTTACCTTTACCTTTATCTCTTGCTTATATGTAGGCAACCCAGCTCTTAGTGTCAGAGCAACCACGACCTCGTTAAGACAAGAACAGTCTTACATCTCGCTCATGTGAGAAGAGATCAAGATATGAAGAAGTTCCCTCACTATCTCTCCCCAATAACATAGTGGTGTGAGATACGAAGACTATAAGATAGTCTAAGAACAAAAGAAGAGATTATAAGTTAATCTCAGAAAGAAGAATACTCTCTCGTTCTCAAACAATTAAGGACTATGAGATAGTTACAAATTGTTACCTCAGTATTTTGTTACCTGTTGCCTAAAACTAACCCCCACCGGGTAGGATTGTTACAGGTGATATAATATTGTGTATCCTGTTTTCTGCTTACCTAATCAATATAGTGCCTGAATTTCTATATAAGAGGCTAGATAAAAATGAAAAATCTAAATCTAATATATCAGAAAGGTCTTGCCCAGTGTATAACACTTGTTTTTGCTTTACCCCTGCTTTCCCACTACCAGTATCAGTGAAATAGCAGTTAAATCTGATATTATTTTAATACTATAAAAATATGATATGAAAATAAAACTCTATTATAATATTTTTGTATCAACTAAACACACACCTATATAAAATGTTTTAGTTGGTCTAATTTATACTATAAAAATAGCACATCTAACCAGACCTAGGTTAACTGTTTTTAATTATAAAAACTCTTTCATTTCACCTTACTTTGATTTTTCTATTATAGCTTTCTGATAACTTTCTTTTCACAAATATCTTTAGCCAAATTAGCAATACATCTTATCAAGTTGGCTACTCTAGAACAATTTTACTTTTTACCTTGTATTATTACAATTATAGTCTAGATTCTAGAATTTTCAGCAATTACTATAGTAATAATTCTTCTAACAATTGAAATCTTAATATTATAAGATTATCATTAATCTTCACTATCAAACTCTGTAATCAATTGGTTTTCTTAAGAAAAAATAATTCCTCAACTCATCTCTCCTCTTATCTACAAAAGTCTCTATCTTGAAGGCAATAGCTTATTTCTTCTCCTTGTTTTTCTCCTGTATCAGTAGTGATATATTCAGGCTAACAGTTTTCTCTATTTATCCTTCTACTATATTGTCATATAGCTATTATATTGCTTGCCAAAACTCGCTTGCATATACTTCAAATAGTTTCATACATGGTTTACAGCTGGGAACAATATCTCAATACACTACGCCTGACATTTTTTATTTTTGTTACTTTATTTACTCGCTACCTAATTAGATCCCAATATAGTTCTTCATAGTTTCCCTAATATTGAGATCTCTCTTATCATACTTTGTATTATCTTGGTTGTATTATCTTGTACTCTGTTGCCTATCTCTCCTTCTGCTTATATTCATCAAACTGTCTTCTCTCCTTTCTAGCTTCTATATTCCAAAGTGCTAGAACTTAGCTTGCTATATCTACACAGAGTTCTTTATTGAATGATTTCTCAATATGTACAATATAGAACTTAGCTCTCTATTTAATATAGTTGTACTATGTCATTAGAGTTTACTGATACATTTGTCTGCTATGAACTCAACATTATTATCAAGAGCTATTGTGAGGTGATATCGCTAGAGTGTAGTTTAATGTCAATTTGTTTTTTTAGTTGTCTGTTTACTGTCAGTTTAGGATATTTCCTCATAGGCTGACTATTCATCTGCTAAAGTCTTCCTAGTTTATTGTATTCATGTTTTCTTCTTTCTATTAGTATTTTCTACTCAAGTGCCTGTTTATTAAGCCACTGGGTTTTTCTACTGGACATAAGTAGGATTTACAGCGGTTGGAAGTTTTTAATCTTAATAGTCATAAGCTAAGATAATATTTGAATATTCAATCAAATAAAAATAGATCATACAACTAAAATTATACAATACAAAACTTTTCTACTTGTTTACACTTTATATGTGTTAGCTTCCCAGCTTTACTCTGAATATAGCTATTGCTCTCTTTTTGAAGTTCTAGCTATTTCTTATTTCAAATTTTAAAACCAGTATTATTTCTAATTATTGTATATTTCTAATATGGTGCCGGCAGCTCAAAAAGGGAACCTGGCTGTGCAATGGATGTTATATGTGGCTTTGCAAAATTTGATTAGTAAGATACTCTTTTGTCAATAGAAAATTTATGAAAAACATAGTTTGAGGTTTGAGGGTTTAATCACCCCCATAACAGATATTTATAATTGGAGTTTATGTAGGCAAAAAAATATAAATAATAGAATTATATATCATAATAAGTCAACTGAGAACTAAGGTTTAATAAAAAGAGTGCTTTTCATACATATTGGGTACAAATAACTAATCAAATGCAATAAAACTAAGCTTTTATAAAATCCAGGTATGCTTACTAACCTAATCAAGTGTGGCTGTTGTAATACTTTTTCTTCTTTCTCACCAAAAATACAACTTTTTAAATCCTTAAGGCTCTACAACTACCAACTTAATTGCTGAGAAACAGCCTATTTTATATTCTTCTTGATCTTCTGTTTTAGAAATAGGGTTTCTTTTAGATATTATGGTTGTGGTTGTTGAGCCTTAAGGATTTGAAAAATATGAAATTTGAGGTTCCCTTTTTGTACTGCTGGCACCATACACTATAAAAGAACAACTAATATTATAAATATAATAAACAATATAATGAACTTTTATAGTGAGATAAATACATAAATTAACGGGTGGATTTGAGTAATGTCCTTGTAGAGCTTAACATAACACAATTCTACAAGTACTACTTATAGTATGGAAAAATGAGAGTCTTAGTTCTAATATATCAATAACTATATATTCTCTAGCATATATTATTCTATCTCGATTGCATCTATTGAAAAGATACTCTCTTTCTGAGCCTTTACTACTCACAAACTACAACTCAAGAACTATCTTCTTACAAAAATTATGCTTTCTTGTTATAATCTCTTACTACTACTAGAGATAACTGTTGATGCTAAAAGTATTTAATTTATAGAAATTAGATCCTATATCCTCACAGCTGACTTTGTATTTGGTCAGTAGTATTTCTAAAAAATGAATTTGATTTCTTATTCCTGGCTTGATTTCTTTTCTGATTGGCCTTCTACTGATCTTGCTACAAATATCTTATTGTGGATTAAAGGAAAATTATTATTATTATTATTATTATGTCTCATTAGGGGTATGGAGCCTGAAGGTGATGAAGTGGCAACTAACATACATGAATGACACTTAGGTGTCTTGTCCGTGATTCCATCTCACATATAATAGTGGCAACTTACGTTTGGCCCTCCGGTATAAGCACTAACATGCCTTCCCCTTAACAAAAGAAATCCTCCTCCCCGCCAATTGCCTAACAAATAAGGAAATACATTTAATGAAACTTAAGTAGCCCTGTTCTTCCTCTCAGTTGCTTCCAGGTATGCGTTAAGGTATGTAGGGCATTCTTTGAAGTCTGCCTGGTTTGAGTCTCCGCAATTGCTGCATTTAAGGGTGGTGTGAAGGTACTATTTGCCCTTGGTAGGACAATCCGAGTGGCCAGAGGTGTGAAGATATGCTGGGTGATCGCCAGCAAAGATGTCACAGTGGGTATCGTTTGTACATTTGGAGGTGTGGAGTCCAAAGGATGAACACTTGTTGCATTGGGTGTCTTGTCCAAAGGTTAGGTATTTCTGAACTTTGAATGTTCTGCTGAAGATGGGTAGGCCAGTGGTTACTGCCTTGGTTGTTGTATCTTTGCCCGAAATTGTAGGAACCATGGTGGATGCTGATTTCTTAGAATGTTGGGCCTCTTTGGTGAGCCATCTGGGAGGGCGGAGGAGGTGGATACCAGGGTTGAAGTCTTGGAATTCAGGATGGAGTGTGTTAAAGGAAGTAGATGTAGGAATACCATGGACCATAACTTTATGCCAGATTTCATCCTTCCTAAGGCGAGTTGCTGCAGGTATGGTTGCTTTGATGGCTTCCTCAATGGGATGACGGTGAGATTTGAGGACAGAGAGGGCAGGGGTATTGTCTTTGGTGATAAGTGAACTCTATGGTAGCAATAAGAGGTTTCTTAATTGCAGAGTTAATGGGATTGCGAATGGTAAAGTTGTTGGTGTTGTCAGGGAGTGCTGTGCTATTTCTTTCAATGATAATGGTACAGTCGCATTTTGTCAAAACAGAAGGGGTTGCCTTCTTGCTTGGTGGAGGCGTAGAGGAAGGGGTGGCAGGTCCTCTGGCGGCTTTCTGGGCCCAAGGAACAGTAGGGAGTGGTGCAATAGGTTTGGATGGGTGGGTGGTTATAGTGTCGGCAGCAGGCTGTTCACTCTGCTGTTGTTGTAGTTCGGTGGTAAGGGATGTGGTCTGGTCTTTGATGTCCTCAGTATCCTGGATGTGGCATTCATGAACAACATTCAAGTGCTTCTCAAGGGCTTCAAAGGTTGTGATGAGGTATTGGTAGCAATGAGCCAAGGACTTGTTCTGATTGATGAGGGCATTGGTTTCTTCTTGCAGGGATTCAAGGGTGGTAGGCTCGCCATCATGGGTAGAGAAAAAAGCTTGAGTATTGACAGTTTGCACAAGAGAAGGGGAGTCTTCTCCCATCCTGGTGTCTTCAGGAGACGTGAGGGCTTCAGAGCGGCAGGGTTGAAATGGGGCAGCAAGAGGGTTCCCTTTGCCCCTACCTCTTCCTCTTTGTCTATCTGACATCAGAGGATAGGAAGGAAGGACTCAGTTGATTGAGGTGATAAAAGAACAAATAAGAGGGGATGATGTGTTGATAAAAGGTCTTTGAAATGAGGGGTGAGGCAATGAGAATTGGTTGTTGACCAATGAGATGAAGTCTCGGCAAAGGCTTTGGTGTGGGTTTTTCTTTTGCTGTGGTCGTAACAGCAACGGTGTCTGTTAAAGGAAAATGATTAGCATTAAAAGTGATAATACAAAACATTGGGTAGAGGTGTTGCTATGGGAACTATAAGTTATCAGATCATCAGATCGGACTTTTCAAAAAATCATTGTTCAGTAAATATATAAATACCCATTGTCTGGAATAATTGTCTCCTCCAAGAAATCACATGGATACCCCTTGTGACAGGTGGTCACTACTGCTGGGTCTACAACCTTCATGCATAAGGCATCACCATTACCCCCAGGACAGTGGGTGTGAACCATTGTATTCTCAATGATTGTCCTCAACCATCGACCTATAATTTCATCTTCAGTTGGGCTTTCAGCAAATATAAATCAATCGATATCGGCAGGGGTGAGGAACAGGACATGATTCTGAAGGAATAGCAGCAAATGCAGATAAGGAAGTCCACGCTTCTGATACTCTATGGTCAAGACCCAGCTACGCTGAGGACCAAACAGTTGCTTATGCTTGATTTGATTCAACAGATCCTTGAGATTAAGGTTGAAAACGCTGCCTACCGGGTATGGGCGGCAAGTAGCAGTCAGGTCATGTAGGAGGTCATCTTGAATCTCGGCCCATTTTGGATTGCCCGTAAACGTAATGAATAGTGAAGGCTTACTAAAGTGGCATATCATGGCCATGCTGTCCTGGTATAACTTCTCTATCAATCTACCTCTAAAAACATAACTTGATGGTAAGAGAATTGTCCATCCGAACTTCACCCAAGGTCACACCACCTAGTTGCAGTACATCTGTAAGACCATTGTACAAATTAGTCCTAATACGTACCTGATTTGTTTGGAGCAAGCTCAACTTGTTCGGATCACAAGCTGCCGAGGCATCAACTATGAATTGCTTCAAGATCCTTTGGAATCTCATAATGGTAGCTAGCTCGTCGGTCCATGTATGCAAATTGAATCTGAAGAATTCCCTTCGTGGGAAGCTCAGGTCCTTGCGGGAGACTGTGTTGCAGTTACCACCACAACGAAAGAAAAAACAACACCAAAGCTTTCACCAAGCTTTCACCTCATTGGGCAACAACCAACCCTCACTACTTCATTCTCAACTTTAAAGATTTTTCATCAACAAATCATCCCTGCTTATTTGTTACTTTATCACCTCTATCAACAGAGTCCTTCCAGCCAACCCTCTGATGTCTAATAGACAACGGGGCAGAGGGACGGGGGGTGGAAACTCCCTTGCCCCCCCATTCAACCCCCACCGCACTCAAGCCCCCATCTCTCTTGACGACCTTTTAGGCCCTTGAGAAATACTTGAAAGTTGTTCAAGAATGTCACATCAAGGATACCCAGGACCTAAAAGATCAGATTGCCACCCTTACAACTCAACTACAACTGCAACAGAGGAAACAAACCGCTCCCGCCCCCACCACTACCCCCCTATCCAGACCAATTGCACCACTCCCTACCCTTACCTGGGGCCAGAAAGCTGCCAGAGCACCTGTTGCCCCAACCACTACACTTCGAACTAACAAGAAGGCAATCCCTTTTGCTTTTACCAAATGTGACGGTACTATTGTCATTGAGTGAAATGGCACAGCACTCCCTGACAACACCAACAACCTCACCATCAGAAACGCTATCAACACTGCAATCAAGAAGCCTCTTATTGCTACTTAAGACTTCACTACCAACCATAACATCAAACTCTTGACCAAAGACAATACCCCTGCCCTCTCTGTCCTCAAATCTCACCGCCCTGCCGTTGAGGAAGCCATCAGAGCCACCATACATGCAGCAACTAGTCTTAGGAAGGATGAAATCAGGCACAAGGTGATAATCCATGGCATTCCTACCTTCAGTTCCTGTATCGCGGTCCAGTCTGAAGTCCAAGACTTGAACCCTGGCATCCACCTCCCATGCCCTCCTAGAGGGCTCACCCCCTAACCCCAGCGTTCCAAGAAATCAGTATCTACTATAGTTCTTACAATTATAAGCAAAGATGCACCAACCAAAGCCATTACCTCTGCCCTTTCCCTGTTCAGCAGAAAGATCAAAGTTCAGAAATATCTTACCTTTGGACCAGATACCCAATGCAACAACTGTTTAGGCTTTGGACATCACAACTCCAAGTGCACAAACGATACCGACTGCAATCTATATGCTGGGTAACACCCAGCCTACCTTCATACCTGCAGGCAATCTGACTGCTCTACCAAGGGCAAACAGTGCTTTCACACCACCCTCAAATGCAGCAACTGTGGATATCCACACCAGACAGACTTCAAAGAATGCCCCACCTAGCTTAGCGCACACCAGGAAGAAACTGAGAGGAGGAACAGGGCTGACTAAGTTTACATATGTCTTTCCTTTTACTAGTTAGGCAGTTGGCGGAGTGGCGGATTTGTTTTGTTAAAGGAGTTGTTAGCGCTTATGCTGGAGGGCCAACGAAAAGTGGACACTATCATGTAGTAGGAGGCCGATCACGGCCTGGACACACTGGTGTCCCAGATGTATGGTAGTTACCGCTTCCATCGCCTTTCCCGCTCCATAAGTGTAAAGATCTATAATCATAATAATAATAATAATATTTTATTTAACTACTCACACCTTTTTTTGCTTTTTTTATTTTTTACCTTTTTTAAATCATATGTTCACTGTTCCTACAGTAGAAGGACTTTTTTTTTTTTTTATTCTTTCTTTTTTTTGAATCATGTGATTATTGATTTAGGTACAAAATCCTGCATGCAGCGCGCGCTATGGCATATAAAAAACCTTAATTCCAAAGACTAACAAAGGAAACAACAAAATTCAAACAACAGATGCAAAAAGTCTCCAAGTGGGATCATCAGAACCCTGTCGCATCGCCATTGATGACTAACAAAACAAAAGTAAACTAAACTCGTCCTTATAGCTTCTAAGAAAAACATTCAAAAGTAATAAAACCTCCCGGACCTACCTGCCCCCTGCCGCAGCCTGCTAGAAACAAAGGGAACTCATAAACCAAAAAGCAAATACCCTAAAGAAAAACTCAATCAGGGAAGATAAAAGTAGGTATACCTAGAAGGCCAGGGCCGAGCTAGGGAATTTAAGGTGTTAAGCACTATCTGAGTCGGACCCCGGCTCAGGAGTAGCAGTAGTGGCTCAAATACGCAACATGGCTGGAGGAAAGCCTGTGCGGATAGTGTAGAGATACTCAGCCAACCCTCTAAGGAGGGGGACCGAGGCTCAGAGAGGAAGGTCAGGGCCAATGTCGTCCACACCTGAGAGATGGGGGAGGCAAGGCTGGGCCTTAGCGGGACAGAGGAGAATCGCATGTTGGAAGGACTCATCGTCTTCCTCACAGAACAGCCAGAGGGTGCTAGAGTCTCTGTTGCTCCGGAGATATGTGCAGCAAGGTGGCTAGCACGTGTGCGCATCTGATGAATCCGCCCACATAGAAACTGTGGGAGGCCAGTGAAGGCGTGAGGATCAGACAGGCACTGTACGGATAAGAGAGGGGCACCGGCGGACTTGTGTTCAGCCAGTCGGTGAGAAGTGACTGGATCAGAGGAGTTCTGGGGGCTTGGTAGGTGGTGGAGGGTTCTCTTGACACTGGGAGCGATACGAGATCAGTCGAGGCAAGTGGGAGGATAGGGATTTACGTAAAGAGGTCCGAAGCATCATGCCATAAGGAGTCTAGAGACAGGTGCTAGGCAGAATTACCCGCCAGACACAGCCATGAAGTAAGGTGGATTGCCTTGGAAGAACCTGGAAGGAGAAAACAATAATCATCTGCCGAACGGCCTTGGTCCCAGTTGGGTACAGACTCGGGTATCCGGGCGGTGGCAGGATTGAATACTGAAGGGGCGCAGACCAAGCAGAGGGCAGCTGACCGACGGCGCTGCTTGGAAATTGAGGAAATGGGTGGTAGTGAGGCTTCCCGGTATAGAGCGCCACATGTGGTGGTGTAAAAACAATTAGTTGTCCACCGGAGCACCCCGTGCCAGAAAGAGTGGAGTTTCTTAAGTGTGCCTTCGTCCGGGATAAAGAGCTCGCAGCGATAGGTGAGGATCGGAAGGATGGCGCCAAAAACTAATTTTCTGTTGCATCAGGAGGAGAGGCCGTTGCCAGCTGCACTAAGTTGTCGGACTGTAGTCAATGAGGCTTGGGCAAGTGCCAGCCCTCTTCGGAAGTCGATAGAGGATTGGATCACAGGGGTGAGCCACTAGCCAAGCCACCTTCCAGCTGGTGATGGAGGAAAAAGCATGTTGGTAATCACTATTGGGGCAAAGGAAACATCTGAGAGGTCCTTCGGAGTTCTCCAGTAAAGGAGTTCAGTTTTGGGGACGGAAAAGGCCACCGCCAGGTCGGCGCCCTGTCTTTGGATGATGCCGAAATAGTATTGAAGAGCGTGGATGTTCGAACGTACAGAGTCTGAGCTGACAGTGATGGTGAGATCGTCGACATATGAAATCCCCAGCCGTTGAGGAATGGTCGGGTGGAGGCTGGCGATATAAAGCACAAGGAGAAGAGCTGAAATCGGAGAGCCCTGAGGGGTGCCCACAGCGACCGGGGAAAAGACCTTTGGTGCGCCTTGGAAGAGGAGTCGGCACTGGTGATGGGAGAGGAGACTCAATCCAGGCAACCAGATAGGCGGAGACCCCTCCTTTGGTGAGGATACTAGCCAACTTGTTTGCACAGACATTGTCAAAATCACCTTTGACGTCCAGGAAGAGAGTCGATACTTTGAAGGAACCAGCTTGAAGAAGGCGTACTTCATGAGGGAGAGTAGCAACAGCGTCGAAACAGCCCAGACCGGCCAGGGACCCACACTGATTGGAGTGTAAGAGGCCAAGGGAGCTGGCAGCTGCGGAGAGACGAAGGGCAGACAGTCTTTGGAGTATCTTGGAGACGGTTTCGAGTAGAACAATGATGACAAAAGAAGCTGGAGTACGGTAATCAGATTTGCCTGGTTTGTCCAGGACAATGCCGTTGGCCTTCTTTATGGCTAGGGGGTAGTATCCGTGGGTGAGGAGGGGAGCGAACAGAGATGGCAGGATCCACTCGTTGGCCTTGTTGACCGGCTTCCAGACAGAGTAAGGAATGCCACTTGGGTCAGGGGCTGACGTGTTAGAGGATTATCGAAGTGCAGAGGACACTTCCGATGGTAAAACCGGGGGGACATCCTTACACGCAGGGAGGATAAGGGGAGCGGGAGGAGAGCGTCTGGGAGGAAAAAAGTGTTGTAGAAGAGTGTTGTTAATTTCAGTGGGGGAGGAGGCGTTCTCGAGTGTGGGGAAACAATCTGGAGCTCTCCCAGCTGCAATCTTTCGAGCATCCCAAACTGACCACGACTTGACGTCTGCCAGAAAGTGCGACCAGTGGACTCGTTTGGCAGATTTCTAGCTTTGAACTACGTATTTCGAGCCACACGGGCCATTGCGGGCGAGGCCTGGTTCTTTCTCATGAGGCGGGAGGTATGAATATGTATGCGGCGTAGCTGTGTAAGTTCTGGAGTCCACCACTGTTTAGAGTAGAAGGACGGGCGTTTAGTTGGGGTGTTGGAGGTGATGAGGTGCGTGATCTTGACAAGGCTGTCGTCGAACCAGTGGTCGAGTGTGTGTGGAGTGCGGAGAGCAGGGTGGGCCGTGAATGATAAATCGGCGAGCAGAGGGGAGATGTGATCCCAGTCTGTGTACCACCAGTTTAGGCCCCAGGGCAGGGGTTTTAGGAGCGGGGTGGAGAGAATGATTGTGAAGGCGGTGTGATCTGAACCCGTTGGCGGGAGGGAGGGATGCCAGGAGGAGGAATACCGCAGCAGGGTAGAGTTGGCAAAGGGCAAGTCAAGAACTGCCGGGCGATGGTTGGTGGTGAGAGGGGACCTAGTGTAGATCCCGGGTGGGTTGAGGAGAGATAACAGGTGAGCTGATACCCTGTCGAAGTAAGGGGAACTTATAAATTGGTCATGATTGGAGAGTACACAAGTCGGGTTAGAGGCGGAGTGATGAATGTTCAAGTCCCCAAGGACGAGGGTTGGAAAATCATGCTGGGCAAATAAATCAACAGGAGAAACAGACCTAATGTGGCCACTAGGGATAGAATAAGCATTGTACAAATGAAACAAACCATGAAAAGAATCAAAAAGTCCCTCGGGGGAGTGAACATACACTGCTATAAGGTCGCCTCTTTCAAAAAACAATGGAAGATCAGAAATCACAGTTAGTAACCTTTCGTGAACATAAGTTGCCACTCGGGGCTTATAGCTGTCAGTTGCAGGGGGAAAAAAACATTGATAGTTGCGAAAACCAGGAAAACAATTGGTCCAAAGCGGAATGTCCTGAAGAGCAACGTTGTGAGGAGAACTTTCTACCAAAGTAAATAAAGTAAAAAGAGTCTGAAAAAGATTACTGCTACCGAGACAATTATGCTGAACAATGGAAAGATTTAAACAACCACGGTGATGGAAGAATTGGGATGGTGGAGGGCTCTGTGTTGGGGATGGGCTTGATGACATCTAAAGATCCTTATGGACGTCGGACGGGGCGGGCCTGCTCCAGTCGGCACTGGTGCTAGCGCAAAGGAGGGTGCTGCCAGCCCCAAAGAGATTCCAGCGGGGGAGGGGAGCCGCAAGGTTAGGCTGGGAGGACGAGCTTTGAACAAGTTTAACGGTCTCGGGATGGGTTGATTGGCTAGAGGGAGGGAAACGAGGGCCCTCCCTGGCTTGGGCAGCCGGTACGTTTGAATGAGCAGTTGGACCCTGAGGGGTGGTTTGAGCAAGGTCCGCATCGGGGGCATCGGGAATATCTTGGTCGCTGGGAGGACGGAGAGCGGGGAGGATTTCGCTGGCGGACGGGACTTGTGCCATCGAAGGAGGCATGCTGGCCACTACAGTTGATGCAGAGAGCAGGGGAGGCATTGCAGCATCCTACAAAACACTTCTCAAAGCCTCCTTTCAGACAGCTTTGGTTAGCACATCTGTGGGCACAAGGGTGATTGATGGAGGAGAGTGCAGATCGGCCAAGCTTGTGCCTCTTCTTTGCATAAAGGAGCAGAGTGTCCAAAGCGGTAGCACTTCCTGCACTGGGTGGACTTGGAGGCAGAGTAGGCGGGTGCGACGGTGCGGGCGTGGGAGAAAAGTCGGATGGATTCGCCGAAACGGGAAACATGAAGTGGGTTGACTGCTACAACAACCAAGGTTGCGTGCTTCTCAGCCCTTTTCACTTGGTCTGACTGCAAGAATCTAGCCCCAAAACTGGCGACCTCAATAGCATTGCTGATTGATTCAAGGAGAGAGTGGAAGAGGTCAGTAGGCTTGTTCGGAAGAATAGAGAGAGGAAGATTATTAATGAGGGCTTTGACACTTGTGAGTGCCGCCCTAAAAACCTGAAATGGGTTATCCCCAACAGGGAAAGTCTGATTGACCTTCTTAGTCTTGGCATCGAAAAAGGGGAGTAGGAAGAAGATGAGGTGTATGGGTTCGCTGTGAGAGTAACAGCACCATTGCGATTGACTCAAGGAGTGAGGGACAGGGGCAGAGAGCAGTTGGCTTCTTTAAGCAAAGCGGCCATGATGTCGGGGCGGGTGGCAGTCTTAACAAAAGAATTATTCGGGAGGGTTCGGGTGGTGCAGGGGCGAAAGAAATGACGTTGTGAAGCTGGGAGCGGTGGGGTTCCTTTGGGGACACTACTCTCGCTTGACGCAGCGACTTGTGCTGCAGTAGCATTTTTCTTGCCCTTACCGCCCTTCCTGGTAACCTGTGCCCAGGTTTGTTCTTGGGGCTGCAGGGGATCAGAGAACGTGAAACTGGGGGGTGGACCGGTATGGAAGAGTGAGGTGGCTGGGTATCGCTCGGAGCAATGCTTGGCTTCCACCGACTGGGGATGACGTGTGGCAAAAAGGATAGCGGCTTGAGGTGAGTCAGGGAGGCGTTTAGCATACGTGTCTGGGTTGCGATACCATTTGCCCTCGAAAAGGAAGGGCAAATCCGGGGCGGCAACCATGCCAGAAGAAAGGCGGGTCGCTAGTTTCTTTTTCTGCTGAGCAGGCTTACCCTGGGCAGCAGGGGAAGGAGGAGGTGGGGCTTGGGGTGGCGTAGGGGCCACTTGTGTGGCGCGGTGCAAGGTGTGAGCAGCGACACGAGAGGACAAGTCTTTGAGGGACGCCTCCAGAGTGGATGTGGCTGGAGGTGAGGGGGTGGCTGAGGGCCCTGCCTGGGCGGAGGTGAGGGCCTCAGCCTGTGAAGTCAGGAAGGTAACAGAGGCACTGAGGTCATTAACCATGGCGATAGGTTGGGCGAGAAGAGGGGCGATAGCCAGTTGACTATGTGGGAATGTAGCAGCGGAGGCATTGGAGATAGTGGGGAACGAGACTGGGTCAAGGCGAGCGAGGCTCGCAGGGTGCCCAAGGATATTGGCGACATTGTCAGCCTCCCCAGATAGAGAGGCATGACTAGACTAGGATGACAACGAGCGAGAGATTGGATCAGCCCTACAGTCCTCGCGAGAGGAGGCAGAGCAAGCACGACCTACAGCCGAGTCTGGGCCTGCACCAGTGGAAGCGAAAGGGGTAGACGACATCCGGGCAAGGCCAGCATGCCAGGCCAGAGGACAGAGAAGAGAGGGAGAGAGAAACTAAAGTCATACTACCTGTTTGACTTCCCAATAATAAAAATCCTCTCAGCAAAGGTGAAATATATATTTGACTTGAAAATGAAGCCCAAGTGAAAGGCCAAAATAGATGTATTGTGACGAGATAAAGACCAAACCCTGAGGTTTACGTTGGCCGAATACGGTAAGTATTTTAAGCGAGAGGAAAATAGAGGGTGCGGAGCGTGTACAGTAGAAGGACTGACATGCATCTTACTGATATGGCCAAAACAAAATTGAAAATCAAATAACTATCAACAAACGAAAAAATTCAAAAACAATTTCCACAATGTGACTATTATCTGTCACAGATCAGCCAAAGCTAGAGAAAGAAACATATGGGGCCGCAGGCTCTTCTCATCGACTTAGGGTAGGGGAGAGCATAGAGTTAAGGTGGGGGTCGGGAGGGGGTAGGTGACGAGATGGAGCAAGTGTGGGCATTCCCAGGAGGGAAGCCCGCGGCGGTGACATAGATGCACTCAGCCAAATCAATAAGTATTTGCTGGTCGGACCAGAGGTAGGCCATGGGGCCCAGGTCCAAGACCCCTTGGAGGAGAGGGGATCTCAGTGGGGCAGTTGAGGGGCATGAAAGGATAGCATGGTTGAAGCACTGAGGGGCCTCAGACCAGTAGGGGCAAGTTGTGTCAGTCTCAGGTTTGTCCTATCAGTGGTCTGCTGCTTGGTACTTCTTTCCAGAGCGCATCTGGTCGATCCTTCCCGTGATGAATTTCCCAAGACCCATGAAGGGGTGTGGATGGACAGAGGTGCTATAGGGGTAGTAAAGAGGGGCTGGGGCAGAGGCCCTGTGAGCCAGGATGTGCTTTCTTGCCTGCACCATTTGTCTCTTGTAGGAGGGAACGACCATGGGGGTGGGAGGGATGTAGTCTGTCAGGTGAAGGGAGATGGGGGGTTGGGTAGTGACTTCCTGAATGAGGGGGACAGTCATGTTGGCCAGGGCACGGATGGCATTATGGCAATATCTTTGGTTCTTGGTCTGATCCAGGAATGGTCCCAGCTGAGATTGAAGAAGAGATATAGGCGGTTGGTGATTTTCCCTCATGCCACTTGCTGGGGCCGATGAAGTGAGAAAGTGGGTACAGTTTTTGGGAGGAGAGCCATGGCGGGGGTCACCTCAGGGGGAGAGCAGAGTGGCCTAAGGCCGGCAAGGTAGCACTGGTGGCAGGCTTGACACAGTAAGGGGGGGAGGTACGCCACTCTGTGGAGACATATCGTGTTGGTGGTTGAGAGGCAGTTGGTTATCCACCTGCAGGCCCGTCACCAGAACACCGACATCAGATCAATGATGGAAAGAGAGGGTGACCAGACTGTGGACCAGTACAGGAGAATTGGTGCCCGCAGTGAGCGAGCAAGCCTGAGGCATTGGTGTAGAGGGATGCCAACCCCTGAAGGGGAGAGGTGCCGGATGGTGGTGAAAGCCACGTTGGCCAAGGTGTATGTTTGAGAGAAGCCCTTGAGTCGAAGGAGGGGGTAAACAGGAAACCCAGCCACTTCAGGCAGAACTGAGGGTAGAAGACCTTTCCCTCAAGGTGTACGGGGAGGCAACGGTAATTGCGAAATTGTCCACATATGAGATCATGAGGGTTTTGGGGATTTGCATGTGTAGGGAGGCCACCTATATGACGAACAGGAGGGGTGAGATGTGGGAACACTGGGGGACCACCACCAAGACAGGGGTGAAGGTTCGGGGAGACCCCTTGAAGGTGAGACGGCGGCTACGGTCCCAAAGGAAGGATCCAACCCACTGTACTTGGTAAAGGCTCACACCCTGGCTAGGGAGAAGAGAGAGGATGGCTGGTGATTCCACATTGGCAAATGCCGCCTTTATGTCAGGAAATAAGGTGGAGACTTTGTACCGAAGGTGGAGGAAGGACTCAATGTAGTGTTGTAAAACAAGGGCGGCATCCGCGGTGCTTCTCCCTGAAAGGGAGCCACACTGGAGGGGGTGAATCAGGGAGCAGGTCAGTACTTGGGCCAAAAGGTGGGAGGTCATGACCCTTTCCAGAATCTTAGATAGGGTGCAGAGGAGAACAATAACTCTGAATGAAGAGAGGGGGTCATAGGAGGGCTTGCCAGGTTTGTCGAGGACAATCCCAAGGGCCTTCTTGAGCAATGGTGGGTGGAACCCGTGGGCTAGCAGCGGGTCCAGAAGGGTTGGGAGCTGGGAGGGCTTGAAGCGGTGGAGAGATTTCCAGACAGAGTAGGGCATGTGATCCCTACCAAGGGCGGAGGTGTTCGAGGAGAAGGCTAGCACTGAGGACACCTCCTCTCATGTGAGAGGGGTATTGTCTTCATGACGTCACAGGTTGAGGAGAAGGGGTGGCAAGGCCCCTGTGGGGAAGAAGTGATTGAGGAGCACCTATTCCACCTCTGTGGGGTTGTTGGCTTCTGGCAGATCTGGGAATCTGAGGGGGGGGGCAGCCGAAGGCAAACCTCTTGGTTGTCCATATGGAATGGGGTGTGGCTGAGGATAAGAAGTCCGACCAGCCGTCCTTCTTGGCCTAAACAATGGCTTTAAAGTAGGTTCCTCTGGAGAACATTTTGTATTGCTCCAGTTAGTGGGTGATGGGTTTAGGTGGGAGAGTTTGGCCATCCTGTGGTATCCTCTTCCAAGGGCGGAGAGGCTCGAGGACCACCGTGGTTTCCCTCTAGGGGCACAGGCACCTTGCTGCGCCGTGGGAGATCCAGAGGGTAGTTAGGCGGGTAGAGGAGATGTTAAACCATCTTGCGAGAGTGTTGGCAGTGACCATGGTCAGGCAGGGTGGGAAAGTGAAGTGTACCATTGCTTCTTTGACTGAGGGCCAGTGCAGGAGAGCCCAGTGCGGAGTTGGAGGGGGAAACCTGATGGCTGGTGGTTGCAATGTGACGACGATCGGTACATGGTCACACCCGATGGAGGGGAGGGAGGTGTCCTCAGAAGACCAAAAGGGGGAGAGAGCGGAGCTTGAAAAAGCCAGGTTCCAAACCGAGGGCCTTGAGATAGTATCAAAATGGAAACGAGTGTAGACCCCAGGGGTGTTGAGGAGGTGGTACAGAGTGTCGAAAGCGACATCCAGGTACAGGGCTGAGACAGGGTATTCTCTCTCAAAGAGGGAGCGGAGGGGCTCTTCTAGCGGGTGATCAAGGTTGAAATCCCACACAATCACATCTGGACAAGGGGGGGGAGGAGAATACATGCTTGGGGAACTGGAGTGATAGGGAGGGTGGTTGGTATAGAGCAGGTAAACTGAGGTGAATCTGAGGAAGCAGTGTCGCGACCTAAACAGTCCCTCCAGGGAAAGAATATTTACAGAATGCATTTCTGAGAAGTTGTGAAAGATGGTGGTTCATGATAGATTCATGTCCAGTAGGTGTGAAATGTAAATGGCCACCAGGGGTGGCCAGGGGGGAGGGTGGGGCAAAGGAAAGAAACCCTGGAAAGGTTGAAAGTACTGAAGGTCTTGAAGAAGGGTCTTGGATTGCGATTAACCAAAGGCGGATGTGGCAGCATAGTAAAACTGTGAAAGAGTGAAAGAAACAAAGTCCCAGCTCCCAAGGCTTTTATGTTGAACGATAGGAAAGGACAGGAAGACAGCCTTGCTGTCGGAGTAGCTAGTGAAAAAATTCACAATTATTGCCCGGAGCCCTTGGAGGAGGTCACTGATGACACATTGGGGTCTCTGCCTAGGAGGTGGAGCATTGCTGGGGAGAATAGTCATTCTCGGGGTCTGGAGAGGGGCATTGGGAGCCAGCGGTTTGGGTGCCGATGGGCCCACATGGTCATCAGCAAGGTTCATGTGGTCCTGCGTCTGTTGAGCAGGTGCCTTGGGTCGATCCGGAGTGGTCTTTTGTTGTGTGGGGCAATCCCTACTGCATGCACAGTGCTTCCCTGGGCAGTTAGGACATCACGCTATGGAGAATGGGCAGCAGCTGAGGATGGATATGAGATTGCCACCCTCTGGACAGGAAAGGTTAGGGCAGTGATGCTCAACTTTGGTGTGGGGGAGCGAGCAGTACGGAGAGGACAGATTCGCGTTGGGGCAAGGGTGGAAGGTATGGCCAAACTTCCAGCACTTGGCGCATTGGGTGAACTTGCTGGAAGAGAAGACTTTTTCAACTTTCGGGTTGCAGGAGAAGAGGTTGATCGAGGGGAGGAGGTTGTCAGCATCAGGTAGGGCCACCATGACAACAACTGACATAGTAGTCATTTGAGTATGGGACTCAGGGTCAGGGTTAAGGTAGTGGGCCAAGAGTACCGCAAAAACTGTAATAATTGAGTTGTGTGCTATGAAGTCGTCTTAGAGTCAGTAACTCAGAAATTGGGGAAATTAATGTCTGGAATCTATTTTGGTCTTTTGGGCGGATAAATGTCAGCTCACTTGAACCCTGTCTCAATGACATGTTGGTGCAATCTTTGAAAAGTATAAAGTAGCATGAAATTTAAAAGTAGAATAAAATATCTTCATCTTTTCTCTCTTTATATATATAATACATTGATACCTAATATACATTTGGTATAAATAATTTATACTCTTTGCATTGTAAATAACCAAAAAGTACAGATATTGGATAAAGGAAAATGGCACGCAAGAACAATGGCATATCAGGACGTATCAAAGTCCAGCCAGAACTTCATCCGCTTACAACTGATAAGTTCTATGCTTGTGTTAGAAAAAGAAGAGGCCTCAAAAGAAATCAACTTACAGAATGCCCTCCAACTACTCGACCACAGCCCGCGAGAGGAAACTCCTACCAGTCCTATACAATTAGCTATAAGCTTTGAGTGTTAGCATACTGGTTTGGAAAAAATGTATGTTGTGGGACAACAACATACCGGGAGCCAACGCAAAAGGAAGTAGCCGACCACCCCCACATTCCCATGGGAAATCTGTCACATTGGAAGAGTGACGAACGGGAGGGGAAATATGCAGAAGCGCGGAAAGGGCCAACAACGCCTGGGAGGAGGGGGAGGCAGCTGCAATGGTGGGAGATGGAGCGCGTCCTATACAAAGAATTTGGTCAGCCATGATCAATTGGAAGGATAGTACACCGGGGCTGGTTTCGCCGTGTTAGTAATAAGTCATTCACAAAGGTGTATCCGGGGAAGGAGACTCATCTCCTCAAGTTCGGAAATAGCTAGTTTCAGGGGTTCCTACAGGCATCAAATTAGCTTACAATTCATCACCAACACAGCGAGTAAATTACCTGCTGATTTTGCAAATGCAATCTTAGATTGGATGAAGTTCAATAGGCCCAACTCCCAACAACGACCAGACCATGAAAGGGGGGAGGGGGACATACCAGGAATGGTGGGAAGATACCGGTTGCAAAATATTTGCAACATGGATCAAACCCCTTTGCCCTTCAAGTATCTTGAAGAGCAAACCTACAGTACAATTGGTGAAAAAACTATTTGGGCACAATCAAGTAGTCAGTCTGGGTGGGATAAGAGACAAGGGACAATTCAACTTACAGTTTTGCCGATGGCATTCCCTGAGTGAGGCCACTAATATTTTTTTGAGGAAAGGGGGATGGTCCTACAGTCTTAGCGGAGAAGACGCTATACGATAACAGGGTAGTAGTAAAGTTCAACCCTACCACTTATGCCAACTTGAGCAATGTGCTCGAGTGGCTTGATGAACAAGTTATTCCTATACTTGAAGGTCAGCCAACTATTCTTGCAATGGACCTCTTTGCATCTCATAGAACAGAAGAGGTCCTCGACACCCTTCATGCTCATGACATCACGGTTAGTATCATACCTGGTGGTTGTACTGGGCTGGTACAACCTCTAGATGTATCAATTAACCGTCTCTTTAAAGATATCTTAAAGGTTATTCAAGGGCCAGGGGGGGGACTTACAAATTCAAATTATGCTAATCTACTTCAAATGTAGGAAGAGTTAGAAAAACGATTAGATACGATCAATATAGAGGAGGAGGAGATATTGAAGGTTGGAGGAAAGCTTACCCGAAGCACAGTTGGCAAGCTGCGAGTGGCAGTGAGCTGGGCCGTTGGAGCTGCCTGGGAGCAAGTCTCCCAGACAAAAGGGGATGTGGTTCGGCACTTGTTTCATTTTGTTGGGCTGTCCCTTCCGATTGATAGGACAGCGGACCAAGAGATCTCTATTAAGGGAATAGAGACGCGATTCCTATCACAGGGGTTTGTAAGTGGTTTGAATAAGGAGGGGCATACCTTGAAGGAGAATGTAAATAGTTTGGTGGGGGGTTGTGATAAGAGTGTAGTTGAAGATGTAGATGACTTCAATGGTGATAAAGATATTTTTTTTGAGTAAATGCCATGGATTTTCCAAAATGATATTGCGCAATTGATGGCGAGTGTGCTTGGCATGTTTCATCTTAATCTGAATACATAGCACCAAACTCAATTATTCCAGTTTTTGCGGTATGGAGATAACCCTAGCATTGCGGATTGATTAATTAAAGCTGATGAAGAGGCAATTCTCATTTGTGGGAAGGGAGTCAAGTGGGATTGAGTCGATTGGCAATTGTGTTTCGTTTAGAGCTGGTTTGAATTGCCCCCAGGGAGAGTTTCCCACTGGGAAGGCTTTGTTGAGTCTGGCTGTGAGGAGGGCGAAGTACGGTGCATAGGCCAAGGCGGGAGTGAGGAGGTCTGCCCCCAGCAGCATTACAGATCCTTTGTTGTTTACTGTGCATGAGAAGGAGAGGGGTAGGGAGCAGTTCGCCTCTCTTAGGACAGAGGTAGCAATGTCAGGGAAATTGGCTGCAATCTTAATGGCACCCGGGTGGGGTTCGAAAGTGATTCTTGAGGTAAAGAACGTGTGCTCAGCTTCTGGGAGGGGAGGGGGAAATTTCACAAAAAGCTCTCCTGAGACGACCGCAACTGAAGAACCTAAGAAAGAGGGCATGGCCTGCCAGCCATTCCTGCCCTTAACGGGGGGGTGACAGCCTGAATGTAGGTGTGGGTGGCTTTGTGGGCCGTGGCAGTGGGGGGTTTCCAGTTGGGGTCAAAGTGTCTGGGGGTCCATTCGGACGGACCTAGGGGGGTACTTGCCTTTCCTCAACTGTTCTGCTTTCCATGTGTGGGTGTATTTCCTGGTGAACACCTCAGGGTTGGCTTAGGATATGGGGGGGGGAGATTCAGGCTTCATACCCTGGAAAGTCTAGATCGGCCTGTGGGGATGGCCATACCGTGTTGAGAGGTGGGAGCTTGGGCAAGAGGGGTCTAACTGCTGTGCCCTTTTTATATTTTTATATTTTTATATTTTTATATTTTTATATTTTTATATTTTTATATTTTTATATTTTTATATTTTTATATTTTTATATTTTTATATTTTTATATTTTTATATTTTTATATTTTTATATTTTTATATTTGTTTAATCTCAATTATTCATTCTTTCTATCAGGGGAAAATGCACAACGGTGCTCATCCCATGGTGTTAGGTACAAGGGACTTTCAACCAAGTATAGGGCATGTAGTACAAAACCTCAAACTACAGTCCATCCTGCTATCTCCAAAATAAAACCCTTTGACCCTGCCCGACAAAGAAACCTTCACCTAGTACTAGGGGTAGAAACTACAAGGAGATGGGAAATTGGGCCTGAAAACCACAAACCAATAACTCCCGCAAGAATCTAGCCTAAAAGAACAACATCCCCAACCGCCGGTAGACACTACCAACATAGGAAAACAAAACCACTTACCCAAGTCAAACCACCCATTGGCTAAACCGTAGTAGAAACCTACCCGGCCCAGCTCTTGTAGGAATCGGGACTGCTGTATATAGGGTATCGGGGACACGTGAGGTGAAGTAATCCCCAGGGGGATATAGCACACCAGGCATGGCACAGGAAACCAACCAAGTTTGAGGGAAGAGCTGTCCAAAGAAGGAAGACTCAGGGCCGTCGGAGGAAGATGTGGTCGGCTATTTCAGGAAACTGGACTCAGATAAAGAAGGTTTAAATAGGCTTTGCTAGTCCTAGGAATTCAGAAGGGAACAGAGGTCTGAGTGTGGGCTTAGAGCCGGGCGCAGTAGGGTGCTAGCCAATCCAGACGTCGGGGAGAGGGAGGGCGGAGGGCTAACCAACAGGAGAAGTACGAGGAGAGTCAACGGAGGTGAGGTCACAATGTTCGAAAGGACAGACTGTACAAGCAGAGCACAAAGGAGATAGTGCAAGAGCAGAGAGCAGTGGCACCAGGGACAACAACTTTACTAATCGCACAAGACTAAATACAGACAATTGACGGATCAAGGGCTGACAACCATTGAAGGTGGCCTAAGGAAGCCCAAAGAGAGGGGTAAAAGGCAAATACAACCAACCTCAAGGAACAAGCTCGCCAGGGTGGAGCATCAGGAGGGAAAGGAAGAGAGGATAGTTGTAGCTTCAGCAGACAGAGGCAATCTAGCATGTTTGGGAGAGTGGAGTGGATAGAAGTGACGATGATTTGTCGTAGTGTTGAGATTTCAATTACTGGAGCAATAGCTGAGACGGAGGATCGTATAACTACTGTGACTGCTGTTGTTAGTCTGTTTTTTTTGTTTTTATTTTTTATATCTTATATTAGTTGTTAAGGAACAAGATGCCTGAGAGGCTGCCTAGTCCAGACACGAATGCGGTTACCGATAGTTTCAACGGCATAGAGTGGGGTCTACCCCTCCTTCTCCTCTTCTCCTCACGGTCGGATCGGCTGGCAGCCTACTGCTTCTACACCCTGGGCCTCTGTTCCCCTCTGATCTCTGGGCTTAGGCGATTGTCATGGCTGCGTGCGTCGCTTTTGCCAGTGTCTGGAGTAGTGGTTTCATGCCTGCCGCCTCTGTTGCCTCCGGGTGACATGCACTCCCTCCCGGTTTCGTTTCCGGTGGGCCTACAGTCGCTACTTCGCCCTACCACATACTTCCGCTTGTGTTGGTTTCGGTTACCAATCTTTCTCTTAGTGGTCTTGTCTGCCCTTGGGTCCGGGACGTAAGAGCCCCAGGTAAATTTACCTCTTTGTGTGTGATCATTGGCCTACAGCATTGTCCTGCTGGCTCCTTGGCCCCTACCCTGCTGCGGCAGAATGGGGTCAGTCGTTGGGCTATGGGTGGGTTGCCTATGGGTTCGGCTGGGATTTTTCTTCTTTGAGTTTGTTGAGGTTTCTGTACTTTCCTTGGTTGTTCACTGTTGGGGTGGGGAGTTTCCTTATGGGCTGCACGTCTGGGGAGGTTTTTTGGTGCGTTGTATTCAGGCCTGTACGCACTTCTGTAGTTTCTACCTATAGTACCGGACCATTTGGTGTCGGGCTGGGTCAGAGAGTTTTAGCACGAGGGATGCGGGATGGACTGTTGGTGGAGGTTTTTCCTGTCTTAGAGCGATCTGTATATGGGAGTTTGTACCTTAAACAATACTAAAATGATACTAACAAAAGAAGAAAAAAAAGGGTACAAGATCCCCACGCGCTGCACCCTCTATTGTCCTCTGGCTTAAAATACTTTCCGCATTCGGCCAACATAAACCGCAGGTTTTGGTCTTTATTTCATCACGATACATCTATTTTGGCTTTTCACTTGGCCTTCATTTTCAAGTGAAATATATATTTCACCTTTGCTGAGAGATTGTTATTCTTGGAAAGTCAATCTGGTAGTTTGACTGTACTTTCTCTCTCCCCCTCCTCCCTGTCCTCTGGCCTGGCCTGCTGGCCTTGTCCTGATGTCGTCTATCTGTCTCGCTTCCACTGGTGCAGGCCCAGCCTCGGCTGTTGGCCCTACTAGCTCGGCCTCCTCTCGCCAGGACCGTAGGGCTCATCCTATCTGACCTTCGTCATCATCCCAGTTCAATGATGCCTCTCTCTCTGGGGAGGCTGTGAATGTCGCCAATATTCTTGGGCATGCTGCCAGGCTTGCTCGCCTTGGCCCGGCTTCGTTCCCAACTGTTTACAATCCCGCCGCTGCTGCCTACCCAGATAGTCAGCTCGCAGTGGCCTCCCTTCTCGCACAACTCATCGCCATGGTTAATGACCTTGGTGCCTCTGTTACCTTCCTGACTTCACAGGTTGAGACCCTCACCTCCACCCAGGCAGAGCGCTCGCCACCCCCTCACCACCAGCCATATCCAACCTGGAGGGGTCCCTCAAGGACTTGTCCTCTCGTGTTGCTGCTCCCTCCGTACACTGCGCCACACAAGTGGCAACGCCGCTGCCTCCAGCGCCACCCCCTCCCGCCCCTGCTGTCCAAGCTAAACCTGCTCAGCAGAAAAAGAAACTCGCCACCCGCCTCTCGTCTGGTACGGATGCCGCCCCGCATTTTCCCTTCGTTTTTGAGGGAAAATGGTATAGTAACCCGGAAAAATACGCCCAATGCCACCTGGACTCACCCCAAGCAGTTATCCTTTTGGCCTCTCGCCATCCCCAGGCAGAGGAAGCCAAACTTTGCTCTGAGCGGTACACAGCCACCTCACTTTTCCATAGCGGTCCCCCCCCCGGTTTCGCTGTTTCTGATCCCCCACAGCCCCAAGAACAAACCTGGGCAAAGGTTACCAGGAAGGGCGCTAAGGGCAAGAAAAGCGCCACTTCAGCACAAGTCACTGCGTCAAGCAAGAGTAGTGTCCCCAAAGGACCCCCACCGCTCCCGGCTGCTCAACCTCATTTCTTTGCCCCGCACACCTCCCCACGCCTCCCGAACAATTCGTTCATCATGACTGCTACCCTTCCCGACATCATGGCCGCTGTGCTTACAGAGGCCAACTGCTCCCTACCCCTCTCCCTTACTGCCTCAGTCAATCGCAATGGTGCTGTTACTCTCACAGCCAATCCCTACACCCCCTGTCTTCTGCTTACTCCCCTTTTTTTGATGCAATGACTAAGCAGCTCAATCAAGGTTTCCCTGTTGGAGATAATCCATATCAGGTTTTCAGAGAGGCACCTACAAGTGTCGAGCTCCTCATTCACAACCTTCCTCTCTCTATTCTTCTGCTCGAGCATACAGACCTCTTCCCTGCACTCCTTGCATCATTTAGCAATGCTATTGACGTCCTCATATTTGGGGCTAGATTCCTAAAGTCAGATCCGGCTAAAAGGGCAGAGAAGCGCACAACCTCGGTGGTTGTGGCAGTTGATCCACTTCATGTTTCCTGGTTCGGCCAATCCATCAGACCTTTCTCCCGCGCCCCCACGGTCACCCCCGCCTACTCTGCCTCCAAATCTACGCAGTGCAGAAAGTGCTGGCGTTTGGGGTTCACTCCGCTCCTCTATACAAAGAAGAGGCACAAGCTTGCCTGATCTGCACTCTCCTGCATGACGGTTCCGCCCACAGATATGCTAACCAAAGCTGTCCGAAAGGGGGCTTTGAGAAGTCTGTCGTGGGATGCTGCAATGCTTCCCCTCCTCTATGTATCAACTGGGGTGGTCAGCACGCCGCTTTCCATGGCACCTGTCCGATCCGCTACGAAATCCTCTGTGCTCTCCGTCCTCCTAGGGACCAAGACATTCCCAATGCCCCCGAAGAGGGCCTCCCCCAAACCACCCCTCAGGGTCAAACTGCTCACCTAACTGTACCGGCTACTCAAGCCAGGCACGGTCCTCGTTTCCTTGCCACTAGGGAATCTACCCAACCTGAAACCGTTAAACTGGTTCGCAGCGCGTCCGCCCAATCTAACCTCACTGCTCCCCTGCCCCGCAGGAACCTCTTTGGTGCTGGCAGCACCCTCTTCTGAGCTAGCACCGGTGCCGACTGGAGGGAGCCCGCGCCGACCGCCGTCCACATGGATCTTCCTATGTCGACAAGCCCAGCCCCAACACAGAGTCCCTCACCATCCCAATCATTTCATTATCCTGGTTGTTTAAATCTTTCCATTGTTTAGTATAATTGTCACGCTAGCAGTAATGTTTTTCAAACTCTTTTTAGTTTTTTTACTTCAGTAGAAAATTCTCCTGATATTGTGGCTCTTCAGGATATTCCTCAGTGGAGGAACTGTCCTCCTGCTTTTGGCAACTATAAATGATTTTTTCCCCCAGCAACTGACAGCTATAAGCCTCGAGTTGCAACTTATGTTCACGAAAGGCTATTAAGTGTTATATCTATTCTTCCACTGTTTTTTGAAAGGGCTGACCGCATGGCAGTGAACTTTGACTCCCCTGAGGGACATTTTGATACTTCTCATAATTTGTTTCGTTTGTACAATGCTTTCTCTATCCCTAGTGGTCACACTAGGTCAGTTTCTCCTGTTGATTTATATCCCAAGGATAATTTTCATACGCTTGTTCTTTGGGACCTCAACATTCATCACTCCGCTTCCGACTCGACTCGTTTGCTTGCCAACTACGATCAGTTTCTAAGTTCCTCTTATTTCGACAGAGCATCGGCGCAGTTGTTTTCTCTTGTCAATAGACCCGGGGTCTACACTAGGTTCCCATTCACCTCCAATCATCACCCTGCAGTTCTTGACTTGTCCTTTGCCAATACTGCCTTGCTCCAGTATTTCTCCTCCTGGAACCCCTCCCTCCCACCAACCGGTTCGGATCAAACCGCCCTCACAATCATTCTCTCCACTCCGCTCCTGAAGCCCCCGCCCAAGGGCCCAAACTGGAAGTACACGGATTGGGATGACATCTCCCCGCTGCTCGCCGATCTTATGCTTGCAGCTCCCCCCTTTCTCCGCACTCCGCACTCACTCAACCTATGCTTCGACGAATGCCTTGGCAAGATCACGCACCTCGTCACCTCCAACACCCTAACCAAACGCCCATCATCCTACTCTAAACCGTGGTGGACTCCAGAACTTACACAGCTACGACGCATTCATCACCATACCTCCTGTCTTATGAGAAAGAAGCAGACCTCACCCGCCCTGCCCCGTGTGGCTCGAAACACATAGTTCAAGGCTATCCAATCTGCCAAATGAGTCGACTGGTCGCACTTTCTGGCCATCGTCGACTCGCGATCAGTCTGTGATGCTAGAAAGATTGCGGCAGGCAGAGCCCCTGATCGGTTCCCTACACTCGAGAATGCCTTCTCCCCCACCGAAATTAACAATACACTTCTACGACATTTTTTCCCTCCTAGACCCTCTCCTCCTCCTCCCCTGATCCTTCCTGCCTTTAAAGACGTCCCCCCAGTTTTACCAGCAGAAGTGTCCTCTGCACTTCGATAATCCTCCAACACGTCAGCCCCTGGCCCAAGTGGTATTCCTTACTCTATCTGGAAGCAGGTCCATAAGGCCAACGAGCGGCTCCTTCCATCTGGGTTCACTCCTCTCCTCACACACGGGTACCACCCCCTAGCCATGAAGAAGGCCAACGGCATTGTTCTGGATAAACCAGGCAAACCTGATTACAGTACACCTGCTTCCTTTCGCATTATTGTCCTGCTCGAAACTGTCTCCAAGATCCTCAAAAGACTTTCTGCTCTTCGTCTTGCCTCCGCCGCCCACTCCCTTGGCCTCTGACACCCCAATCATTGTGGGTCCCTGGCCAGTCTGGGCTGCTTCGACGCTGTCGCTACTCTTACCTATGAAGTTCGCCTACTTCAAGCTGCTTCCTTCTAAGTATCAACTCTCTTCCTGGATGTCACAGGTGGATTTGACCACGTCTGCGCAAACAAGCTGGCTAATATCCTCACCAGAGGAGGTGTCTCCGCTTACCTGGTTGCCTGGATCAAGTCTTCCCTCTCCAAACACCAGTGCCGACTTATATTCCAAGGAGTGCCTAAGGGTTTCTGCCTGGTCGCTGTTGGCACCCCTCAAGGCTCTCCGATTTCTCCTCTCCTTTTTGTCCTTTATATAGCCAGCCTCCACCCGACTATCCCCCAAGGTCTGGCAATTTCATATGTCGACAACCTCACCATCACGGTTAGCTCAGACTCTGTACGTTCGAGTATCTGCGCTCTTCAATACTATTGCGGCATGATCCAAAGGCAGGGTGCCGACCTGGGGGTGGCTTTTTCTGTCCCCAAAACTGAACTCATTCTCTGGAGAACTGCGAAGGACCGCTCAGATGTTTCCCTCGCCCCTATTGTGATCAACGACATGCTTTTTTCACCCTCTCAAGCTGTGAGGTGGCTTGGCTATTGGCTCACCCCTACTTTACACTCCTCCGTTCATTTCCTGAGACGCCTGGCACTTGCCAAAGCCTCTTTGACTACAATTCCACAGCTCAGTGCAGCTGGCAAAGGCCTCTCCTCCTGGTGCAACAGAAAGCTAGACTTCGGCACCATCCTTCCTTTTCTCACCTACGGCCACGACGTTTTTGTTCTGGACACAGCCACTCTGAAGAGACTCAACTCGTTCTGGCATATGGTGCTCTGTTGGACAACTAATTGCTTTTACACCACAGCCCTCGGCACTCTGCACCCGGAGGCCTCGCTACCACCCATTTCCTCTATCTGCAAACACCGCCGTTGGTCAGCTGCCATCCGCTTGGTCTGTGCTCCTTCGGAATTCAACCCTGCCACCGCCCGGATACCCGAATCTGTGCCCACCTGGGACCAGGGTCGTTCTGCGGACGCTCATCGCTTTCTCTTCAGAGGCTCCTCCTCCAAAGCCGTCGACCTTACTTTATGGCTTGGCCCGGCGGTTATTTCCGGCAAGCACCTACCACTAGACTACTTATATCACGAGGTTTCAGACCTTATTGAGGAAATCCCTATCCTCCAGCTCGCCTCAACCGATCTCGTAGCACTCCCGCTGTCCAGGTACCTTCCGTCACCTACCAAGCCCTCAGAGCTCCTCTGGTAGAGTCACTCCTCGCTAACTGGTTAGACTTAAGTCCGTCAGTGCCCCTCTCATATCCTTATAGTGCCTGCCTTACTCCCCACGCCTTTATTAGCCTTCCTCGATTTATATGTGGCCGCATTCACTAGATATGTACTGGTGCAAGCTACCATGCCGCACATGTCTCGTGGAGGAACAGGGACTCAAGCACCCCCTGCCCGCTCTGTGAGGAAGACGATGAGTCCTTCCAACACGCGATTCGCCTCTGCCCCGCTAAGGCTCAGCCTTGCCTCACCCATCTCTCAGGTGTGGATGACATTGGCCCTGACGGTCCGCTCAGGCTCTCGGTTCCCCTCCTCAGGGGGTTAGCTGAGTATCTCTACGCTACTCACACGGGTTTGCCTCCAACCATGTTGCGCATTCGAGCCAATCCTGCGACTCCTGAGCCGGGATTGGACTCAGGTAGTGCTTAACCCAAAACTCCCTGGCTCGGCTCGGGCCTTCTAGGTATTGGTTTTTCAAACTCCCCTGCTCGAGTTTCTCCTCATGGTAATATCTATACAGTTTATGAGTTTCCTTTGTTCCTAGTTGCCTGCGGCAGTGGGCAGGTAGGGCAGGGAGGTTTTTATTACGTGTGAGTGTTTTTCTTATTGGTTGTAAGAAGGACTTTACTTTACTTTTCGTTTGTTAGTTATCGATGGCGATGCGACAGGGTTCGGATGATCCCGCTTGGAGAGTTTTTGCATGTTTTGTTTGAATTTTGTTATTTCCTTTGTTGGTTTGTGGAATTAAGGTTTTTTATATGCCATAGCGTGAGCTGCATGCCGGATTTTGTAGCTAAATCAATAATCACATGATTCAAAAATAAAAGAGAAAAAAAGAAAAGAAAGAAAAGAACAAAGGTACAAGATCCCCGACGCTCCGCGTCCTTTATTTTCCTCTCGCTTAAAATACATTCCACATTTGGCCAACGTAAACCTCAGGCTTTGGTCTTCATTTGGTCACGATACATCTATTTTGGCCTTTCACCTGCGCTTCATTTTCAAGTCAAATATATATTTCACCTTTGCTGAGAGGATTTTTATTGTTGGAAAGTCAAACTGGTAGTTTGACTTTACCTTCTCCTCCCTTTCCTCTGGCCTGGCCCGTTGGCCTTGTTCTGATGTCGTCTACCCTTCTCGCCTCCAGTGGTGCAGGCCCAGCCTCGGCTATACACCCTGCTCGCTTTGCCTCCCCCTGCCAGGACCGTAGGGCTGATCCCATCTCTCGCTCAACGTCATCCCAATCCAGCCATGCCTCGCTCTCTGGGGAGGCTGACAATGTGGCCAATATTCTTGGGCACGCTGGCAGGCTTGCACGCCTTGACCCGGCCTCTTTCCCCACTATCTACAATGCCTCTTCCGCTACTATTCCTGATAGTCAGCTTGCCATTGCCCGTCTTCTCGCCCAACTTATCACCATGGTTAATGACATCGGCGCCTCCATTTCTTTCCTAAAGTCGCAGGTTGAGAACCTCACCTCCAGCCACATCCAACCTTGAGGGGTCCCTCAAGGATTTGTCCTCTCTTGTTGCTCCTCTCTCCTCCCACTGCGCCACACAGATGGCTCCCCCGCCGCCTCAAGCCCCCCCTCCACCCGCCCCTGCTGTCCAAACCAAACCAGCTCCGCAGAAAAAGAAACTCATTACCCGCCTTTCATGTCGTACTGTCACAGCCCCAGATTTTCCTGTTCTCCTCGAAGGGAAATGGTATGGTAACCCCTACACGTATGCCAAACGCCACCCTGACTCACCCCAAGCTGCTATCCTCTTTGCCTCTTGTCACCCTCAGCCAGAGGAAGCCAAGCTCTACTAGGACCGATACCCCGCCATTTCACTTTTTCATACTAGTGCCCCTCCCAGTTATACAGTCTCCAATGCCCCGCAGCCCTAAGAACAAACCTGGGCACAGGTTACCAGGAAGGGCCGAAAAGGAAAGAAAAAGGCTAGTGTAGCACAAGTCGCTGCTTTAAGCAAGAGTAGTGTCCCAAAAGGACCCCCACCGCTCCCAGCTGCTCAACGTCGTTTCTTTGCCCCGCGCACAACCCCTACCCCCCCCCCTTATTTGTTCATCATGACTGCTACCCTTCCTGGCATCATGGCAGCTGTGCTTAAAGAAGCCAACTGCTCTCTACCCCTGTCCCTTACGGCTTTAGTCAACCGCAGTGGTGCTGTTACTCTCACAGCCAACCCATACACCCCATCTTCTTCTCACTCCCCTTTTTTCGATGTCATGACTGAGAAGCTCAATCAGAGTTTCCCTGTTAGGGATAAAGCATTTCTAGTTTTGAGGGAGGCACCCAGAAAGTGTCGAACTCATCATTTACGATCTTCCTCTCTCGATTCTTCTGAACGAGCCTACTGACCTCTTCCCATCACGCCTTGAATCAATCCTCAATGCTATTGACTCCGCATTTTTGGGGCTAGATTCTTGTGGTCAGACCTGGCGAAAAGGGCCGAGAAGCGTTCAACCTCGGTGGTTGTAGCAGTCGACCCACTTCACGTTTCCCAGTTCGGCAAATCCATCCTTCTTTCCTCCTACACCCGCACGGTCGCTCCTGGGTACTCTGCCTCCAAGTCCACCCTGTGCAGGAAGCGCAGCCGCTTTGGACACTCTGCTCCTTTATGCAAAGAAGAGGCACAAGCTTGCCCGATCTGCACTCCCCTCCATCACCGTTCCGCCCACAGATGTGCTAACCAAAGCTGTCTGAAAGGAGGCTTTGAGAAGTAGGTCGAAGGATGCTGCAATGCCTCCCCTCCTCTCTGCATCAACTGTGGTGGCCAGCATGCCTCTTTCGATGGCACCTGTCCCGTCCGCCGCGAAATCCTCTCCCCCCTCCGTCCTCTGAGGGACGAAGACACTTGCTATTCCCCCGATGTGGGGGTTCCTCAAACCACCCCGCAAGGTCCAAATGCTCCTCCTAACCTGCCGGCTACGCCTGCCAGGCACGGCCCTCGTTTCCCTCACCCTAGTGAATCGACCCATCCCAAGACATTTAAACTCATTCGAAGCACGTCCGCCTAGCCTAACCTTGCCGCTCTCCTCCCCCGGAGCAACCTCTTTGGTTCTGGCAGCACCCTCTTTCAAGCTAGCACCGGTGCCAACTGGAGCAAGCCCGCCCCAACCGACGTCCATATGGATCTTTAGATGTCATCAAGCCCATCCCCAACACCTAGCCCTCCACTATCCCAATTCTTCCATTACACTGGTTGTTTAAATCTTTCCATTGTTCAGCATAATTGTCTCAGTAGCAGTAATGTTTTTCAGACTCTTTTTAGTTTTTTTACTTCCGTAGAAAGTTCTTCTCATATCGTTGCTCTTCATGACATTCCGCTTTGGAGGAATTGTCCTCCTGTGTTTCGCAACTATGAATGTTTTTTTCGCCCCTGCAACTGACAGCTATAAACCCTGAGTGGCAACTTATGTTCACGAAGGGTTACTAACTGTGATTTCTGTTCTTCCATTGTTTTTTGAAAGGGCGGACCTTATGGCACTGAATTTTGACTCCCCCGAGGGACTTTTTGATACTTCTCATAATTTGTTTCGTTGGTACAATGCCTACTCTATCCCTAGTGGCCACATTAGGTCCGTGTCTCCTCTTGATTTATTTCCCCAGCATGATTTTGCTAAACTCATCCTTGAGGACCGCAACATTCATCATTCCACCGCCGACGCAACTCATTTACTCTCCGATCAGGACCAATTTATAAGTTCCCCTTCCTTCAACAGGGCATCAGCTCACTTGTTTTCTCTCCTCAACACGCCTGGGATCTACACTAGGTTCTCTTTCATAACCAACCATCGCCCTGCAGTTCTTGACTTGTCCGTTGCCAATTCTGCCTTGCTGCTGTATTTCTCCTCCTGGAACCCCTCCCTCCCGCCGATGGGTTCGGATCACACCGCCCTCACAATTATTCTCTCCACTCCGCTCCTAAAGCCCCCACCCAGAGGCCTAAACTGGAAGTACATGGACTGGGCTCACATCTCCCCTCTGCTTTCAGATTTGTCATTCACGGCCCCCCTTGCTCTCCCCACTGCACGCACAGTCGACCTCTCGTTCGAAGACAGCCTTCCCAAGATCCCCCACCTCATCACCTCCAACACCCCAGCCAAACGCCTGTCCTCCTACTCTAAACCGTGGTAGACCCCAGAACTTACACCGCTACGCCGCATACATCATCATACCTCCTGCCTCATGGGAAAGAATCAGGTCTCTCCCGCCATGGCATGTGTGGCACGAAATACGTACTTCGAACCTATCCAATCTGCCAAAAGAGTCCACAGGGGGCAGTGTCCGACCTCGACTCGTGGTCAATTTGGAATGCTAGAAAGATTGCAGCCGGCAGAGCTCCGGATTGTTTCCCCACACTCGAGAACGCCTCCACCCCCACCGAAATTAACAACACTCTTGTACCACATTCTTTTCCTCCCATACCCACTCCTCCCCCTCCTCTTATCCTCCCTGCGTTTAAGGACGTCCCCCCGGTTTTAGCATCCCAAGTGTCCTCTGCACTTCGAAAATCATCTGACACGTCAGCCCCTGGCCCAAGTGGCATTCCTTACTCTATCTGGAAGAGGGTCCACAAGGGCAATGAGTGGATCCTTCCATCTCTGTTGACTCACCTCCTCACCTACAGATACCACCACCTAGCCATGAAGAAGGCCAACGGCATTGTCCTGGATACACCAGGCAAACCTGATTACTGTGCTCCAGCTTCTTTTCACATCATTGTCCTACTCGAAACCCTCTCCAAGAAACTCGAAAGACTGTCTGCCCTTCTTCTCACTGATGCTGCCCGCTCCCTTGCACTACATACCAATCAGTGTGGGTCTCTGTCCGGTCTGGGCTGTTTCGACGCTGTTGCTACCCTCACCCACGAAGTACGCCTTCTTCAAGCTGGTTCCTTCAAAGTATCGACGCTTTTCCTGGATGTCAAAGGTGGTTTTGACAATGTCTGTGCAATCAAGTTGGCTAGTATCCTCGCCAAAGGAGGGGTCTCCGCCTATCTGGTTGCCTGGATTAAGTCTTTCCTCTCGAGTCGCCAGTGCCCCCTCATGTTCCAAGTTGCACCTAAGCTCTTCAGCCCGGTCGCTGTTGGCACCCCTCAGGGCTCTCCGATTTCTCCCCTTCTCTTTGTGCTTTATCTAGCCAGCCTCCACCCGACGATTCCGCAATGTCTGGCAAGTTCATACATCGCACATCTCACTATCACAGTCATCTCAGACTCTGTAGGTTCGAATATCCGCGCTCTTCAACAGTATTTCGGCATCATCGAAAGACACGGTGCTGACCTGAGGATGGCCTTTTCTGTCCCCAATACTGATCTCATTCACTGGAGAACCCTGAAGGACCGCGCAGATGCTTCCTTTGCCCCCATAGTGATTAACAACATCCTTTTCCTCCATCACCAGCTGTGAGGTGGCTTGGCTACTGGCTCACCCCTGTGATCCAATCCTCTATCCACTTCTGAAGACTGCTGGCACTTGCCCTGGCCTCTTTCACTACACTCCGACAGCTCAGTACAACTGGGAAAGGCCTCTCCTCCTGGTGCCACAGAAAATTAGTTTTTGGCGCCATCCTTCCGATCCTCACCTATGGCTGCGACCTCTTTATCCCAGACACAGGCACACTTAAGAAACTCAACTCTTTCTAGCATGGAGTGCTCTGGTGGACAACTAATTGTTTTTACACCACTCCCCATGATGCTCTATACCGGGGGGGCCTCACTACCTCCCATTTCCTCAATTTGCAAGCACCGCCGTCGGTCAGGTGCCCTCGGCTTGGTCTGCGCCCCTTCAAAATCCAATCCTGCCACTGCCAGCATACCCGAGTCTGTACCCACCTGGGCCCCGGGACATTCTGCGGATCATTATTGTTTTCTCCTCCATGGCTCTTCCAAAGCCATAGACCTGATTTCATGGCTCAGTCCGGCAGTTAATTCTGCCAAGCACCTGCCCCCAGACGCCTTGTGCCTGGAACCTTCAGACCTCTTTGCGCCAATCCCTATCCTTCCGCTTGCCTCGACTGAACTCGTATCGCTCGCACTGTCGAGAGAACCCTCCATCACCTACCATGCCCTTAGAACTCCTCTGATACAGTCACTTCTCACTGACTGGCTGAATACAAGTCCGCCAGTGCCCTTCTCTTATCCTTACAGTGCCTGCCTCACTCCTCATGGCTTCACTGGCCTTCCACGGTTTATATGTTGCCACATTCATCAGATGCGCACAGGTGCTAGCCACCTTGCTGCACATATCTCCTGGAGGAACAGAGACTCTAGCACCGTGTGCCCGTTCTGTGAGGAAGACGATGACTCCTTCCAACATGCCATTCTCCTCTCTCCCGCCAAGGCCCAGCCTCGCCTCACCCACCTCTCAGGTGTGGATGACATTGGTCCTGACGCCCCCCTCTGGCTCTCGCTTCCCCTCCTTAGAGGGTTGGCTGATTATCTCTACGCTACTCGCACGGGCTTCCCTGCAGCCATTCTGCGCATTCGAGCCAGTACTGCTACTGCTGAGTTGTGATTGGACTCAGAGAGCCCCTAAACATCTTAAAACTCCCTAGCTTGGTCACGGCCTACTATCTTCTGGATACTTTAAAACTCCCATGCTTGAGTTTCTCTTCAGGGTTTCTTTCTCTATGGTTTATGGGTTTTTCTCTTCCTAGTTGGCTGCGCCAGTGGGCAGATGCGGGGAGGTTTTAGTACTATGGAGTGTTTTTCTTATAAGTTATAAGGAGGATTTTACTTTACTTTTGTTTTGTTAGTCCTCGATGGCCATGCACCAGGGTTCTGATGATCCCCCTTGGAGAGTTTTGGCATGCGATGTTTGATATTTTTTATTTCCTTTGTTACTTTTTGGAATTAAGGTTTTTTATAGGCCATAGGGCGAGCTGCATGCAGGATTTTGTACAGTCACTCGACAGAAGTGTTCGTGAAACATGTCTCATATTAGTCATGCCTCGTGTAAAAAAAAAAAGAGGACACCTCATGAAGTAGAGCCGACCGTTCGTGATAGCTGACCGTTTGTGATACTGAAAATACCGTGTTACAAGCCTCTCCTACTCCAAGTTTAAATCTTTATTATACTTCTCCTATGGTTAATCGATCCGGAGGTGCCAAATATGCACCAAAAAAAAAAACCCCGAAAACCTCCCGGCGGGAAATGACAGATGCAGAAAAAGGCATGATCATCGCATTTTTCTACTGTTTGGGCAGTATTGCTCAGGTGGCATCCCTTATTGGCCGGCCCTGGTCAACCATTAAGAGCTTTCTTACCCGGGCATCTGAGAGAATGTCTTTGGAGAATATTCCTCGCCCCGGGCGCCCTCCACTTCTTAGCCGGCAACAGCGTCGCACAATTGTCCGGGCTGCCAAATCCAACCGCCAAACAACCAGAAGTGAATTCAGGGATAAATATACACCTGAGGTCTCACTTGCAACAGGTAAATGCATCTTTAGCAGAGTGATAGCTCATGATTGCACTGAATTTATGCTAATAGTTCATATAGTGGACAGAGTTCTCAGGGAAGCCAATATGAAAAAATGGATAGCA
>Ga0307509_10001079_pt1 | contig 46632 bp, 41 predicted proteins | sample 10_EM_MG_FD_202245 | JGI IMG/M metagenome (GOLD analysis project Ga0307509, IMG submission 202245) | Populus trichocarpa ectomycorrhiza microbial communities from riparian zone in the Pacific Northwest, United States - 10_EM | ecosystem: Host-associated > Plants > Roots > Unclassified | place... | reverse complement strand
TATATGAGCGACCTCCATTTTGGCGGTTACCCATACTCCCCTTACATATCCTGCGAACGACATTCAGTCGGACGGACGGCGACGACGTATACGGTGTTACGGCAGCTGCTCCAATGACCTGTTTTAAATATCAAACGAGCAACTACACAGCCGTCTGCCTATGACGCGCCGTCCCAACGCTGGGGCCAGAGGGGGGCGTTAGCAAAACCCGCCCAAGTTCAATAGCATGTTCGGGCCACTCTTACATAGGCGTAGGGGCTCCCCGCGCAGATGCGTGTGCGCCTAAGAACATCTAAGAGCCCATAGAATGTGAGGAAATCGACCTCTAAGTTCTAGGATGACTTTGCCGGTGAAGGTACGGTAACTTGGACACCTCAGTAGGGTAACTGGGGTCCATGGGCATAATGACCAAATTCCCAAGTTAGGGTAACTTTGCCTTCTTATGCCTTTAACCGCTCAGGAAGTCCTCCAGGCGACCACAGAAGTCGTCTCGGAGGTCCGTGTAACATTCCCATAATTCTCTTGACCTTATGCGAATGTTCTCCGAAAGGTTACCCTGCCTAGTAGAGTACCTCAAAGCTACTCGACAGTTGCCTAGGCCTTATCCTAGGTTTACCAGCTATTTGTATAAAGTATACGCGACCATACCACCTCTGGATACCTCTTGGTATGCCATTTGGGCTAAGGTGATAGTGATTGTAGCTACCTATCGTAGGGTCGTTACAATAATGAATTCCACAGTTTTGTGTCCCGTGCAGGTCAATGAGGGCAGCTTATGGAGATCTAGGCGCCAAGCCAGGAGAATTTGTATGGTGACCTTTAGAAAAAGGTACTTGATTTCAAAATCGCGAATTTGGAATCATCGCAATTCACCCAATATTACCCTATTTGCTTCAATATTTCAACTCGGAGCTTGCAATCGACAGGATGGCCATTACACTGTAAATTGATCAATTTTCCCATGAGATGATGGAGTTCTCATGCTCTAAAAAACAGCATTTTTGGTGTAAAAAGGGCCACCAACGATGAGTTTTGTCCGGGTGCTGTAGCATTACTATGGGTTGTTATTGGACTCTAGAGGTATGAGTCTTATCACGGTAGAGCATGTCCTGAGAGGCTGGCTATGGGGAGTGCCCACTTAGCCAACCATCGGCTACATCTCACTGGGGGAGCTTGCATGTCAATTTATCACCTTGGATAGTCGCGTAGATTAAATGATAGACTGCATAGCTTATATAGAGGAAACTACCACTCGGCCAGTGAGTGCACCACCTAGGTATTGACTCTGGTTGTTGTCATAACGGTTAGCCACCGGTATGACTTCGATAGGAAGAGTTTTTCCACCTGCGGTTGTATTGGAGATGCATTGCAGAAACTCATATCATATTGACGGAGTTAAGTGTACCTGAGTTGGTCCGACACTTCTGGCAGGATAAATCCTCATGGAGTGTAGACCACAGACAAACCTTGAGCAGGACAGACTGCTCGCACAATGTCAGAGGTAGTGGTGAATGTCAAAGGCTTAAATCTGAATATCTACTTAAGTTTAAGCATTTGGCATTCTACTCTGACAACGAACTTTTCCTCATGAGAACTAAATTGAGTGAAGCTTCGAGCTTAACTATATTAAGTTTTACCGTTGATTCTTCTGAATTATTTTACCTCATCTTTCTCTTCTACTTTGAGTATTTGGTGCGGTCGCAACCTTAGAGTTCATCTCTCTACAGGGTGCCCCCGTTACACTATCGTCATTCCCATATTCACTGTCTTATAAGTTAGCACTGTCATCCACTACCTGTCGCCTGCTCTCCGCATGGGGAAGCTCTGATACTTCGAGTAGAGACGAAGCTAGTACTAAAACGTCAAGCTCTCTGCCACTTTCAGTCCCTCCAGATATAAGAGATGGAGAAGGGGTTAGCATTATAGTCAACCTGTCTTAGATTTAGATTTCTCGATGCGTCCACTACAGACCTCCTTTGCGCTTTCTGTGCTCTCCCTTGGCGGATAGGTTTTGTCCTTAGGCCCCAGTGTTGTAGCATATTTTGCAGGTGAAAAGTGAAAGAATAGAATTGTAGTGATTGATGTTGGGGAATAGATGGTGTTAGTAAATGAGTATTGGCTAAAGAGATGATATGGGAGTTGAACTTAGGTGATAGAAAGGGTCTAAACAGGCTGCTGTAAGTGCTAGAATTGTGCACAGCCTGTCACTCACTTTCATATGTGATGTTTTAGGCCCATCAGCATGGTCGAATTGACACCTACTAAGGGAATTTGTATCTGAGGTCAACTTGTACCTGCATCTACTTCATCGAATCACAATCTAGCAGTTAGGTATTTAAGATTCATGATATAGCAGAAGTGGTTTATTGACATGTGCGGACTAATCTAATTCGAGTAGGTATGCTAAGGGGACTGTGACAAATGAGGTTCAGGCTAGGACTCAGAGGCCCAGATACAGATCATCGAAAGTGCTACTGCTCAGGCACAAAACTCAAAACAGCTGGAAAGACATAAATCTAGCGCGCAAAACTGCAGGACTCAAACCTTGAACAAAAAAGAGCCTGACGAGAATAGACAATAGTCTGCCGAACTCCAAGAGCAAACACTTATAGCAAGAAAACAAAACTCTCCCAAAGAATCCAGAATGCAAAACCAAAGTCTAAAGTAAGAACAAAATGTAATGGGGGCACCCTGTAGAGAGGTGAACTCTAAGGTTACGACCGCACCAAACACTCAAAGTAGAAGATAAAGATGAGGTAAAATCATTCAGAAGAATCAACGGTAAAACATAATAGAGTAAAGCTCGAAGCTTCACTCAATTTAGTTCTCTGGAGGAAAGGTTGGTTGTAGAAGTAGAATGCCAAATGCTTAAACTTAAGTAGATATTCAGATTTAAGCCTTTGACATTCACCACTACTTCCGACCTTGTGCGAGCACCTTGGCCTGCTCTGGGTTTGTCCGAGGTCTACCCTGGATCAGGATTTATCCTGCCGGAAGTGTCGGATGAACTCGGGTACACTTAACTGTGTCAAGAAAATACGAGTTTCTGCAATGCATCTCCAATACAAGGGCAGGTGGAAAAACTCTTCCTATCGAAGTCATACCAGTGGCTAGCTGTTATGACAACAACTGGAGTCAATACCTAGGTGGTGGACTCACTGGCCCAGTGGCAGTTTCGTCTATACAAGCTATGCAGTCTATTATTTAATCTACGCGACTATCCAATGTGATAAATTGACATGGAAGCTCCCCCGGTGAGATGTAACCAATGGTTGGCTAAGTGGGCACTACCCATAGCCATCCTCTCAGGACATAGTCTACCGTGATAAGACTCATACCTCTAGAGTCCAATAACAACCCATAGTAATGCTACAAATAAAGGGTAGAAGATCCGGGCTGGTTACTGAGGTATTTGTCTCGAAAGGACCCTGGCCTTCTGTGACTACCTGAGTACCACTAGGAAGACTACCCTACAACCCGTAGGCTAGAACAGACTCCTAGATGCCCGAGAGACTATATATTTGTGACCCTCATTTTGGCAGTTACCCATACTCCCCTTATTTATCCTGCGAACGACATTCAGTCGGACAGACGGCGACGACTTATACGGTGTTACTGCAGCTCCTCCAATGACCTGTTCTAACTAGCAAACGAGCAACTACACAGCCGTCTGCCTATGACGCGCCGTCCCAACGCTGGGGCCAGAGGGGGGTGTTACCAAAACCCGCCCAAGTTCAATAGTATGTTTGGGCCACCCTTACACAGGCATGGGGCCACCCCGCGCAGATGCGTGTGCGCTCAAGAACATCTAAGACTCCATAGAATGTGAGGCAATCGACCTCTTAAGTTCTAGGATCACTTTACCAGTGAAGGGAGGGTAACTTGGGTTCCTTAGTAGGGTTACTGGGACCCATGGGCATAATAGCTAAATTCCTAAGGTAGGGTAACTTTGCCCTCTTATGCCTTTAACCGCTCAGGAAGTCCTCCAGTCGACCACAGAAGTCATCTCGGAGATCCGTGTAACATCCCCCTAATTCTCTTGATCTTATGCGAATGTTTTCCCGAAAGGTTACCCTGCCTAATCGAGTACCTCAACGCTACTCAACTATTCCCTAGGCCTTATTCTAGGTTTACCAGCTATGTATATACTAAGTATACGAGACCTTACCACCTCTGCTTACCACTTTGGTATACCATTTGGGCTAAGGTTGTAGAAATTGTAGCTACCTATCGTAGGGTTGTTACACACACAAAAAAAGCACCAGGATTAACTCCTCTTAATATTGAGTGTGGACAAACACCCCTAGTGGGCAGCCTGCTAACACAATACAGAAATGTATATGCGAGAACAGGATGAGGATCGCTGGCAAAGCTCCCAAAGCAAAACATCAAATGAAAAGGAGTCAAAGGAAATGTGTGTGATTCTGCTCTTCCTACGGGACCTGATCATCGTAGGTTTAGATTAGCCACATTGGGTTGGGGCAGACCGGCCCCTCTGGAGCTGGCTAATCTATAACTGAAATACATCAGCAAAAACAATAGCTTGCGTCCTGAGCGTCAGGTGCGTCTGATGCACCTGACACCCATAACGTCAATCGTGAAACAGGACCCAACCTGAGGCAGCGCCGGATCTCAGGACGCACCAGACGCAGCATCTAATCTCAGGGTGCACCGGGCGCAAACCGAATTCTCAAGAGGCACCGGGCGCACACCTAATTCTCAGGACGCACCGGGCGCATACCTAATTCTCAGGACGTCCCGGGCCCAGACCTAATACTCAGGATGTACTACCTCATCTTCTGGAGATAAGCGAAGGGTCCCCCCGTTACCTTTTTCTGACCTTGGTCACCTGGGTCACAATATATTTCACATCATGAAAAAGTATTAAATTTACTACTTACAGTCTTCTATTCTTCTAATATACAGCTTATTGAACCCCCCTTCCCCCTCCCCCCTTCCCCCTCCCCCCCCCCCTCTTGCCTCCCCCAGGACAATATAGCTCCATGGAGAATTGGCACCTCAGAACTCTCTTTATACCGGCGTGTAGCTGGCGTTGCGCCCCGTGACGTCCAAGTGACGGAATCAAAATCGGTTGAGCGGTTGAGGAGGAATCTGCCATCGAGCCCTGGGATCGCCAGCATCCCCGCTCAGCCTTCCCAGGACCCCCCCCAGGAGTTGATAGCGATTTCCTGAGTATTGATGTGAGAGGGACGTTCCTCATACTGGCGTGTAGCTGGTGCCGAGCCCAACGACGTCGCGCCTTCAGAGCTGGAATCGGTGAAGCGGTTGTGGTGGAATCTGGCATGGAGCCCTCGGATCGCCAGCATCCCCTCTCAGGCATCCCAGGACTCCCCTCAGAGTAGATAGCGATTTCATGGGTATTGATGCGCCAGAGACGTACCCTATACCGACGTGTAGCTGGCGTCGAGCCCAATGACGTCCAGGTAACAAATTCAAAATCGGCTACGCGGTTGTGGAGGAATCTGCCATCGAGTGCAGGATTAGTCGAGACAAAAGACCACTATCAGGAGGGTGGGCGATCTCCATTGGTATTAATGCGACAGGGACGTACCTTATACCGACGTGCAGATGGCGTCGAGCCCAACAGCGTCCAGGTAACAGAATCAAAATCGGTGCAGTGGTTGTAGAGGAATCGGCCATCGAGTTCAGGATTAGTAGAGACAAAAGTCCACTATCAGGAGGGTGGGCAATCTCCATGAGTATTAATGCGACAGGGACGTACCTTATACCGGGGTGAAGCTGGCGTCGAGCCCGGCAACCGCCCTGTGTCAGATTTAGGATCGGATGTGTACTTGTAGTGGAGTAATATGCAGGATGCCCGGGACTATGGATGTTGAGGGTGATGATGAGAGAACAGTGTGTCACGTCGTGTATGAGGCTAAGTGCCGGGAAACCATGATAAACTATGCCAAGAAATCTCCAGGGGTACCCCTGAAGCGAGCATCTCTCGCTGGTAAATCATGATCAGCAATGGTGTTGAGGGACGAGTCTGGAGGCACTGGAGGCAGAGTTGCTTTGTCTTATATGTCAGGACGGAATGTGGTGTATTAGTTTTGCTCCAGATGCATGGAATTTGAGCGGGCATTGCCAGGCAACTCAGGACGCACAGGACGCAGGAGATGTAACTCAGCATGCAGAGGACTCAGGGGACGCAACTCAGAATGCACAGGACGCAGGGGACGCAAAGGATGCAACTCAGGAGGCACAGGACGCACAGGACCCAGATTCAACATCGCGTGCGTCAGGACGCAACGGCGCCGTATCTGACGCAGGATAATCTTTTGCTAATGTAGACTGAAAAGAACAGGAACAATCCGCCGAACGCCACAAGGGAAAATGAAAAACACATAAAAGAAAAGAATGATTCAAGCTTCTGCATCCGGCAAGTAGTATGTGTAGACCGTTCAAAACGGATGCAAACCATCAGCATAAAAACCTCAGATTAGTCATATTTAGTTGGGGTGGACTAGCTCTGCCGGCAGAGAGTAAGTCAGGACGCAAACAGACTGGAGAGAACTCCAAAGATGTGTTTCAACTGGCATATCTGTAAAACCTGCTGCCAACAGTGTAGTAGATGAGAGGCCTGATAGTTGTAACCGCAACTTACTAGGCACAGAGAAGCCATCACTACTCGGGCTGGCTGGAGAGGAGGTAGCCGGGGTTGATTCTTGTCTGGCCTCCACTACAGGCATATCCAATATATCGCTGGAGGATGGCTCAGCAGGGAAATGGTTGCTGCTGGGCGTACTAACTTGGGTGGCCAATTGGGGGGGAGGCTGCTTGGTCTCCGAGGCCAGTATCACAAGATGCTGAGCTGATACTTCTACATCAGCAAAACTACAATTTTGATCCCTATACCTCATGAGGTATATGGGGTATAGGGGGCCAAATTATAAAACTGCCAATGATGTACAGAGTGATAAGGATAGAAGAAGCCATGTAATAGTCAGGAGGAAATAGTATTACAAGTATAGTCACAGTGGTGTGGTAGTACAAGCTAAGCGAGATACTCGGAGTCTCATTTGGGACTCCAGGAAGCACTCTGGGGGCACAGGGGCTATGTCAGATGCCACAGGGAGACAAAGTCTATAACGGAACAATACCAGAAAAATGCCTGAAATACCTGATAATTTTCTAAGGTCTCAGGAGAGCCTCCTTATAGCCCAAATATCATATAGGTCACCCGCTGGGTTTAGGTCACAAACTAGCAGGTTTCAGGTCACACACAGTCTAAATTGCCTATTCAGGCCAGTAACCTACTATTCAAGTATTTGATAATTGTTGTAATATATTTATCTTCATTTACCGCTAAACTAGCTACTACTATACTATATACAGATAAGAGAAAGAAAAGACTATAAGAGATGCAAAATGGATTGTTTAAGGGCAGAGAAGAACACTCTCGATGGGGGGAATTCAGCGGTGGTATCTGCTTAGCGATAGCATACCTAGGGCCTAAGATAGCCCGCAGGATTGTCAGATGTTCAAAATTCTGCCCTAGTGTAAAGCTGTGAAGACAAGACCTTGAAATGGGTGCAAAAGCGACGTTTAATAGCCCAAATGAATGCTCTCAATGAGGGGAATCTAACGGGGGTATCCGCCTAGCGAATACATGCATGTAGCCTAAGTAATCCCCTGAGGTTAGTCAGATGTTCAAAATTCTGCCCAAGTGTAAAGGTGTGAACAAGAGACGGTGTAAACAGTGCGAATGGGACGTTCAGTGGCCCAAATGAATGCTCTCGATGTGTGGAATCTAATGGTGCCTTCTGCTTAGTGATAGCATACCTGTAGCCTAAGTAATCTCCTGAGATGGTCAGAGATTCAAAATTCCGCCCAAGTGTAAAAGTGTGAAGATGGGACATTGAAAATGGTGCAAATAAAGTGTCTAGTGGCTCGGATGATTGCCCTCAATGAGGGAAATCTAACGGTGGTATCCCTGTCCAGATTGGACATCTGTAGCCTGAGCTATCGCGTAGAATACCAGTATCCACACTTAATGTCATCTTTACAGAGGGGACTCATCCAAGAATTCTTGTGAAATGTGTTCTAAGTCGTTTTGAAGGCCCAATCATCTCAGATTACTCTGAGTTCTCGCTTTTGTGTGAAGTAAATAAAGGGTTAACAGTTGAGAAGGTGGATAGTTGGTTGAACAAAAGGTGAAAAGGGCCTTTCAGAAGCACAAAAGGGCCAGGGAATGGGTGCTGTGTTTAAAAATCTCGGCACTACTTAGAACATAGGTGAGCCTCCCAGAGTGTCATTTGCACCTCCCAGAGGCCTATTAGGTCTCTACAGAGGTTTTCTAACTAGTGTGGCAGCTAGTTATGAAAAGATCTGAGCAAAAAGGTAAAATGTGATTTGAGCAAGGGCTAAAAAATCTCGGCACTACTTAGAACATAAGGGAGCCTCCCAGAGTCTCATTTGCATTATACAGAGTCCTATTGGGTCTTTGTCAAATTTTTTCTAACTATTGTGGCAGCTAATTGAGAAAAGGTCTGAGTAAAAAAGTAAAATGTGATTTAAGTAGGGGCTAAAATATCTCGGCACTCTGGTATTCCCACACCTCAGGGTGCTCAGAGTCTGACTGGGGAGTTCAGAGTGCAAAAGATCACAACGGAAAAACTCTGAAGTAGCGAGTCCATACCGGAACAATTAAGAAGTAGCGAGCCTATACCAGAACAATACACAGGGTGGAATAATCTTACCAGAGGCTCCTTGGGACTCCAGTCAGCTCTGGACCCCTCACCTATACCCCACGAACTATTTGATAAGCACTATACTTTATAAATTACCATGTATATTTAAATATTACCAGTTGGCCGTTGGCTCTAGGGGTAGTGGTAGGTGCCTCTGGGTGTCCCCTGGAAGCTCGGTCAATACCTTATACCTTACAAGGCATGAGAGGCATAGGGCTCTAGGGTAATATCGGCTGCAACATGGATCATAGTATGATATACGTGAGGGAAATCTTTTTTTGCTGATGTACCTGTATCTGCTCAATGGCCGTGGCGGCTTCATCGTTACTCAGGTTAGAAGTAAATGGTGCAGGGCTATTGTGCGGACCAGGCCTCTCTGTAGGCAGACTGCAGACAATCTTTCTGGGCGGTTCTGCAGGGTCAGCTGCAGAATTTGCCTTATCAGCATTAGTCATTGCTCCTAGGCCACGTTTGCCATTGCAATTGACTGCCATCCAAGTAGGTAGCCCAGAAACTTTCTTCATGTTAGTCCCCCTTTCTCTTTGTTGGCCAGACTGCAAGATACGGCTGTTCAGGTTAGCTGTAGGGTAAGATGACTTACCGGGAGGCAGTATGGTATTAGAAAACAAGCCGGAATCTTAGTACTGGCTGGATTGGTGCCAGTATCATAAAATAATCTGAGTCAGATCCCCGCTTGTTAATATCTACCATAAGACTGCACCGCACAATTCCCGTAATTCTCTTCCTGTTCTTGGTCGTTATCGACTTCGATAACAGGGTTCTCTTTGCAGCCGTTGCAGCCAACTGTGGGTTCATACCCTCCAAGCTATCATCATAGCTACTCTGCGATGCATGAAGCGAATGACCTCTATTATGACGGCGTGTGACATGGAGGTTTACAGAAGAATCGGTCCATAATTTCAAAGCCATACCACAATGTCCATAGAATAGCAGATCCATTGGTTTGCCTAGTGTATTCAGAGACGACCAAATACAGACATTCCGATCACTTTGGATTGGGACCATTTCAGCGAGGGGCAGCGGTTCATCAGAGTCAGAATGGAGCACACATGTACTTTCTCTTTTGGCACCAATCAGCAAATGATATCCGTATGCACATTCAAGGACTTAGTTAATCTCGCTAAGTATATTGTCATAGGTGGGTTAATTCATCTCCAGCCAATAAACCTGTTCATTGCCTTTCCATGGGATCTTGTCCAAACCTAGAGTGTTGTGGGCATCTGGACGGGTAAGGGATGGCTCCTCTACCCAAAGGCGGATGCAGTATGGAGCGGCCAAAGCTACAGAACCCATGTTAGTATATAGTATACAAATACAATGCGGACACATTGAGAGAACTTACAATTATTCCTGGCGGCAATAGAGGCCGCCATTGTGGCTTCTGGCTCTCTCACTAGTCTTTCCAAGGTACTGCAATGCTTTTTTGCTATGTCTTTTAGCCAAAGCTTGAGGTATCCGGTAAAATGTCTGCCCTGTCTAGAGGGAACATGCCAGAGCGATGCCCTGCCGCAGCCGGCACTGGCAATGGGTGCAAGAGTAAGAGAATATGTTTGAATGGCCGCCCATTGGGTGTCTGTACTGTCCCGCTAGCTCAGGATCCTGTCTAGCTCCATTTGACACTCTGAGAGCGGTCCTCCAGGAACTATAGTCCTGACTGAAAACGTTATGATTAGGGAAGGGGCAGTCGAACTTACACCAGGTAATATCGCCTTGGTTTTCATGCCCAGGCGTCCTTGGGTGAACCAATCAGACCTCTGAGTTGCCCATGGCAATAGATGTGGAGCTTGGGGGGTAGTTGATAGATCTGAACAAGTTTTTTCTTTCTTTCTGTTAAATCTGTCTTTCGGCGAATGCAGGAGATCGGCTAGCGGGTGCTGTTAGCTTCAAGGGTAATGTTTATACAAGATACAAGGATGGATAAGTAGCGGACCGGGCAGACGATTTAGCGAGTTCTGCGGCCGATAAGGCAAGTTGTGTGGATTATAAAGGAGTTCAGCCAATGGTGATGGCTGTGAGGAGAAGTTTAGCTAGGAAATGGAGATAGGTAGTACTGAATTAAGCTGTGGATATACTAATGGTACCTATAAGAAGTGAGAGGTTGTATAGGCCTTGGTGCTAGTGCGTGCTATTGGGATGGGGGGATGGATCGATGAGGATGTGGTTGTGGTTGAGTAAAGGAGTGTGGAGAGGAGGTAGATGAGAGAGGGAGGCAGAGCCTTTATAGACCACATCAGGCCACTTTGCATTGGGTTCGTAGGATGGTGCCCTATACAAACCCAAATATTGATATCATGAAAAGTGATATGATCTCACCTCTGAGGGGCAACCCCCAGATAAGCTTTTAAGCTAGAACGGAGCTATAACCTGTAACGGGGGTACCCTGTAGAGAGGTGAACTCTAAGGTTGCGACCGCACCAAACACTGAAAGTAGAAGATAAAGATGAGGTAAAATAATTCAGAAGAATCAACGGTAAAACTTAATATAGTTAAGCTCAAAGCTTCACTCAATTTAGTTCTCGGAAGGAAAGGTTGGTTGTTGAAGTAGAATGCCAAATGCTTAAACTTAAGTCGATATCTGATTTAAGCCTTTGACATTCACCACTACCTCCGACCGTGTGCGAGCACCCTGTCCTGCTCAGGGTTTGTCCGAGGTCTACCCTCCATCAGGATTTATCCTGTCGGATGTGTCGGACCAACTCGGGTACACTTAACTCCGTCAATAGGATATGAGTTTCTGCAATGCATCTCCAATACAACCGCAGGTGGAAAAACTCTTCCTATTGAAGTCATGCCAGTGGCTAACTGTTATGACAACGACCAGAATCAATACCTAGGTGGTGGACTCACTGGCCCAGAGGTAGTTTCGTCCATACAAGCTATGCAGTCCATCATAGAATCTACTCGACTATCCAATGTGATAAATTGACAGGCAAGCACCCCCGGTGAGAGGTAGCCGATGGTTGGCTAAGTGGGCGCTACCAATAGCCAGCCACTCGGGACATACTCTACCGTGATAAGACTCATAGCTCTAGAGTCCAATAACAACCCATAGTAATGCTACAAATCAAGGGGAGAAGGTACGGGCGGGTTACTGAGGTATTTGTCTCGCAAGCACCCTGGCCTTCTGAGACTACCTGAGTACCACTATGAAGACTACCCAACTACCCGTAGGTTAGAATTGACTCGTAGGTGCCCGAGAGACCATATATGGGTGACGTCCATTTTGGCGGTTACCCATACTCCCCTTATATATCCTGCGAATGACATTCAGTCGGACGGACGGCGACGACGTATACACTCTTATGGCAGCCGCTCCAATGACCTCTTTGTACAAGCAAACGAGCAACTAAGCAGCCGTCTGCCTATGACGGGCCGTCCCAACGCTGGGGCCAGAGGGGGGTGTTAGCTAAACCAGCCTAAGTTTAATAGCATGTTTGGGCCACCCTTATACAGGGGTGGGGCCTCCCCGCGCAGATGCGTGTATGCCCCAGAACATCTAAGAGCCCATAGAATCTGAGCCAATCGACCTCTAAGTTTTAGGATGACTTTGCCGGTGAAGGTAAGGTAACTTGGACTGCTCACTAGGGTGACCTGGGTCCATGGGCACAATGACCAAATTCCCAAGGTAGGGTAACTTTGGCCTCTTATCCCATTCCGGACTCTGGAAGTCCTCGAGTTGACCACAAAAGTCGCCGCGGAGGTCCGTGTAACATTCCCATAATTCTCTTGACCTTCTGTTAATGTTCTCCCGAATGGTTACCCTGCCTTATCAAGTTCCCAAGGCCACTCAACCATTCCCTAGACTTAGTCCTAGGTTAACCAGCTATTTCTATATGAGACGATACCACCTCTAGTTACCACTTGGTATACCATTTGGGCTAAGCTGGTAGTTATTGTGGCTACCTATTGTAGGGTCGTTACAATGTCAAAGGCTTAAATCTGATATCTACTGAAGTTTAAGCGTTTGACATTCTACTTTGATAACCAACTTTCCTTCAGAGAACCTATTGAGGTAAGCTTTTAGCTTACCAATATTAAGTTCTGCTGTTGGATTTTTTTGAATTATTTTACCTGATCTTTATCTTCTACTTTGAGTGGTTGGTCTGGTCACAAACTTAGAGTTGACCTCTCTATAGGGGACCCCTATCACAATATTCTATTAGCGGAATTTTATTGACTGTATCTGTTACCTCATCCGCCAGGTTGTATATTGGTCTGATATGGTCTACGAACCTATTCGGAAATACAATTCCAGTAGGGGGCAATCATACTCAGAGATGCATAGGGCGGATTGGTGGTGGGAGATACAGGTATTAAATATGCCCAGAGAAGCTTCAAGGGGTCTGTATTTCCACTGCTAACTTCTTGTTCCGATACCTGGTAGAGCACTCTACCCGCCAGCTCAACTCTGGTATTTATTATCGGAATATCCGATTAGACTCACATTACCAATTTTTCAGGAGATCAGAAAGCCTTGCCTGTATACGTGACAATCGGCACTATTCTTTCGCGGACAAGAAACAGCCCTGTCAAGATGCCTGTTCTGCTTCTAGCATTGATGCCTGTGGCTCCAAGGCGCACTGCTGAATCAGCCTATGTAGATGAAGCTCAGCAGCAAATCAATGTGGATGTTCTGCGGGCTGTCTTTGATCTTGTCTTTGCACCATTACAACAGGTCACCCAAGAAGGCACCGTAATAGACTGCTCAGATCGCCAAACAGGCCTTTGTTTTTGGATCGTGTTGCCCTCGATAGCGGATCCTGCTGAGCATGCGACCTTGCACAGAATAGGTAGCACGTCGTGCCCAAGGTGTTTGGTTCAATACAAAGTCTTTGGTGAGAATCCGCAGAAGATATATGAGGTCGACGACGTTACCGGTTACAGAGTAACAGGCTTGGGGTATTGGCCGTGAGAGGCGGGCGCTATTGCACAATATTTTCAGCAGATGGACGTGAATATAGGCCACAATGTATTCACCGGCCTCTACTGACTGAACCCCATCAACCTACATCCGCCGGACCTCTTGCATACCATTTACCTTTGCCTGTTTAAACGTATGATCCAATTGGTAGAAGGGTTCCTGAAAAAGCAGAACACGACAGCAGGCATTCAACAATGCCTGGAAAGAAACTCTGCCCTATTCAGTATTCAGCATAACAAAAAAGGCCTATTGGGAAGTCACATAATGGTGTTGGAAGGAATGGTAGTATTACTTCCTGGTAACCTTGGATTGAAATAGGACGAACTTCCTGATAGCTCAGGATTGGAATGTGGTGAATGGAATTTGGAGGAAGGAATGGCATGAACTGAATGGCAAAGAATAGAACAGCACGGAATAGAATGGCAGGATGAATGCTAGAGGTTGGGAATGTTGAGTATATAGTTTAGTTTTATGTCTGTCATAAGAAAATTAAGACTTAAGCAATATACACACTCTCACGGTTAAGGAACTATGTTGTTTGTGTATTTTCTTCAGGTTATGAGCCCGGCCTATCGCCTATACCCATGCCAGAGAGAATATTCAATCAAGTAGTTTCTTTATATCTATTCATCCAAAGACACTGAGCATCAACAAGAAATAAAAACTCATATTCAATTCTACCAACTTCTTTGTGAATACTTCTTCACTTTCAACTACGAGTTCTACATACACAAGAAACCTTTCGCTCTTTGAAAAACAATGTCAATTCAATCTTCTACCAGCACCATGACTACGATTGGACTCGATAGCAGCACATCCGCGATGTGTAAGTTTAAGTATGGCAAGACGGCAGAACTTACCCATCAAAACTATCACCAATGGCACCGCGATATGGAGTTCTTCCTTCATACTAAAGGAGCTTTCGATATTGTGTTGGGTATTGAGGTCATGCCGGTTGGACGAGCTGCGGATCCAGGAGACTTCAACAAGCGATCCAGGAAAGCAGCAGCAATGATTCATGCTGCCTGTAGTACCCCAGTCAAAGCCTATATCAATACTATGTGTGACCCACAAGCAATGTGGAATGAGCTCAAGACGAAACTCGATACTGCCAATTCCCTTGCTGGAAGAACTGCAATTCGTCATCGGTTCAATCAACTTCGACTTGTATCTGGTGCTACCTTGGAGGCCTATATTGCTCAACTAAGGAAGTACAAGAACATGTTAGCTAGCTGAGAGCAAGCTATATCAGACAAAACATTTCGATCTCACCTGATTACTACATTGACCTCCGAATACAATTCCATTGTCGACATCATTACCCAAAAAGAACCGGAATGCCAAACAACTGACTATATTATTTCCACTCTGGTTGAATGGGATAACGCCTGACAGTCTCGGAAAGTTGAGGTAGGATTTAGCACAAATACCAGCAATACAATGACCTCCGCCAATGCACTTTCTACCCAAATTCCCAGTTTCCGTGGTCGATTCTGTGGTAGAGGTGGAAAACGATATACAGGGGGACAGAATACCTCATTCACGTTAGCCTGTTGGTATTGCTTAAAGAAAGGGCATAAGCAGCAGGATTGTATGCTGAGAAAATGAGCTGAGGGAATGAGGACTGAACGGTCAGGAAAGAAAAGGAAGGGAACCGAAACGAAGGATACAGATACTCTCAATGTTGCCTATGCCTCTATATGGGCTCTGATTGTCCAAGCAAGTGAGCAGTTAACCGATGAGGGATGAATAATTGATTCAGGTGCTACCCATCACCTTTGCTGCGACCGTCGCCAATTTCCAACTCTTATGAATCTTAACCAACCAATATGTATCCATCATGACGATAACTCAACCATCCCTGTAATAGCTACAGGAGTGATGAAGCTTATTCTACCCTTTAAAACTATCCCTCTCAAAGCTGTATACGCTCCAAAGCTTAAAGCTTCACTTCTCTCTATTAGCCAGCTTTCATAACACTTTCATGTCATATTTCGAAACTCCGCTTGATTTGTTGGAAACCATGTTCTTGGTATTCTAAGAGATGGTGTTTATTATCTAAACATACTTCAAAAAACAACTAATGAACGAACAACTGATCTCTTGGCTGGACTACCATCGATCGACGTTTGGCACCAACGATTAGGGCACCTGAACTACCAGTCCCTTAAGTCCTTAGTACCCGAAACAGCCTATCGAATATCCAATACGATAGATATATCCCAAATCTGTGATACCTGTATAAAAGCCAAGCACTAAAGAAAAATAGAACGAAGGCCGCAATCTCGTACCCTTAGAGCCTTTGAGCTTGTTCATTCCGATCTCTGTGGGCCTATCAGTCCAGAGTCAGCTTCTGGGCTCTACTACTTTATACTATGCATTGACGATTACTCACGTGCAACATGGGTGTATTTTCTTCACTCTAAGGCTGCGGTCGATATTGTTTCAGTATTTCAGGAGTTCAAAGCATATCTAGATCAACCATTTCCCAATAAACCTATCGCTCGCTTCCATTGTGACAATGGCAAAGGCGAGTACGACAATAATCTCTTCCGCTGAATTCTACAGGTCTCTTGTATTTCCTTCAAACCTTCTCCACCCTACACACAATACAAAAACGGTGTTAGTGAATGAATGATTAGGACAATTGTTACCAAAGCTCGTGCTATGCTGCTGGACTCTCAACTTGGGGAGGAATCTTGGACTGAGAGAGTAAACACAGCGGTTTACCTGCATTTTCGCTCACCCTCCAGTGCAAACAAATGCCTTACACCATATGAGAAACTCTATAAGAAAAGGCCTGAGCTTTCTCACTTACACCGTTTTGGCTGTTTAGCCTACAAGCTTATCCCTGATGCTCAACGCCATGGTAAATTTGTAGAGCGGGCAAAGAAGTGTGGCTTTCTAGGATATGTACATGGGACATCTAAGATCTGGCGATTGTGGGACACAGAAGGCAAGCGAGTTATTCAAGCTTCAGATGTTTGCTTTAACGAGACGCAAGTTGTCGGCAATCGAGTTACTACTAGTCGTGAACTAGAGGTCTTAAGGTTCTGTGTTCCCGATAATATGACACTAGATGATGACGAGCCAGAACCTGCAGTACTTCAAACAGCACATCCAATGATGACAGAATCTCCAAACAGGTTGTTTACAAGTTCAATAGGTGGAAGTGAGGAAAATACTTCTTCTTGTCAGCAATCTCCGAGAAGTCCAATCAATGCCATTTCAGATCTTGAAAAGTGCTCTGAACCTACTGATACCAGTTGTATAGTAGCGTCTGAAGATTTACAAGTACCGGTACTCCAACGCTTAGAGCGGTTGAGCCATTCCATGCAAGCACAGTTGGCATATGGGAGATGGGAAGCTAGTGTTACGGCGAAGAGTGACCTGCTTAGCTACCGGGAAGCTCTTAGCCAAAGTCGCTCAGCAAAATAGAAGGAGGCTATGCACTTCGAGTTTCTATCACTCAAGAATAACAAAACCTGGAACTATGTTGATAACGTTCCAGATGGTATTAAACCTATTGGCTGCAAATGGGTCTTTCTCTTGAAAACAAATCCTGATGAGACTCAGCGATTTAAAGCTCGCTTGGTAATAAAAGGCTATCACCAGATACCGGGGATAGACTTTGGTGAGACGTTTGCTCCAGTGGCAAGATTGGTAAGTTTTCGCTTACTAGTTGAGCTAACCATTCTGCACAACTGGGAAATTCATCATATAGATGTTTCTACGGCATTTTTGAACCCCCCGGTCGATGGGGATATTTATATGCAGTTACCTGAGGGAGTTGACTGGCTAGAGCCTTTTAAACCTACTTCAAAAACAGTATGCAAACTAAACAAGGCTCTTTACGGGTTAAAACTAGCTCTCCGTCTTTGGTACGATCATATTGACAAGTTTCTTCAAACGATTGAGCTCTATAGATCCCCGAACGATTGCAATCTCTATATTGCCAACGATGGAAAGCTATTGCTACTACTCTATGTTGACGATATACTAATCAGCTCAAAGTATAAAGATCCAATTCAAGAAATGAAATTTAAACTTCATGCGTAGTACGAGATGAAGGATCTTGGATTAGCAAGACAGTTCCTTGCAATAGAGCTAGATTATTCTGAAAACTGTTTATGATTACATCAGTCAAGCTTTATTCAAACCATACTTCGTCGGTTTAAGATGGGCGAGTGCAATGGAGTTTCTACACAATTAGAAACTGGCCAAAGATTACTTGCAGCAACAGAACAGGATGAATTAGTAGACCCAAGCAAGTATCAATCCCTTATTGGCAGTCTAATGTATCTTGTGGTAGGAACACGACCAGATATCGTATTTCCTATTGCTACCTTCAGTAAATTCAATTCAAGGCCGACCAACCAACATTTCCTTGCTGCGAAAAGAGTTCTCCGTTGTCTACAACAAACATTCAATTGGGGCTTGGTTTATCAGAAAAGTCAACAACAACAAGAAATTGAAAGTTATGCAGATTCTGATTTCGCCGGTGATTTTGGGGACCGCAAGTCAACATCAGGCTATATTTTCTCACTTGCTGGTGCAGCTATCTCCTGGAAAGCTAAGAAGCAGTCTCTGGTCTCACTCTCTTCAACTGAAGCTGAGAATATAAACTACTTAGAAGCTGCACGAGAAGCTATATGGCTACGCCGACTTTACCATGAGATTACACCAACCGAATTACAACCTTAGTTAATCAAATGCGATAACCAAGGAGTGCTTGGACTCTGTCAAAATCATAAGTTTCATGAACGCACTCAGCATATTGATATAAAATATCATTTTATACGGGATTGCTTTGATAAGGGACTTATCACACTCAGGTATGTTCCTACAACTCTAATGGTTACTGATATTATGACCAAGGCTCTTCCCCACGATACACATCGTCATCATGTTCGGAACATGGGTGTCAAGACCCTCTAGTTTACGCTTCTGTTGAACTACAAACTATTTCTTTTTTGTTCTTACTTTCTTTTGCATGTACCGGACACCCTTTTTCCTACTACATATCTGTAGGGGTTTTTTAATAAGGTCGCAGATGTTTTTCCTGTCTACTTTCATTACAGTTATCAGGAAGGGTGGAAATGTTGGAAGGAATGGTAGTATTACTTCCTGGTAACCTTGGATTGGAATGGGACGAACTTCCTGATAGCTCAGAATTGGAATGTGGTGAAGGGAATTTGGAGGAAGGAATGGCATGAACGGAATGGCAAAGAATGGATCAGCAAAGAATGGAATGGTAGGATGAATGCTAGAGGTTGGGAATGTTGAGTATATAGTTTAGTTTTATGTCTGTCATAAGAAAATTAAGACTTAAGCAATATACACATTCTCACGGTTAAGGAACGATGTTGTTTGTGTATTATCTTCAAATGGCAAGGTAAGAAAATGCACAAGCTTAGCTGTTGTATTTCGGCGGTATTAGGGTCCGGATTTCAAAATCCGAACAGTTCACAATATCACAATTTCCAGTTTGCCTTGAAGTGTGTTAGTGCTGTGGTTGATTTCTCTCTCATGGCCCAATATCGTAGCCATACACTGGATACACTTTCTTACATGGAATGGTACCTGACAATAGTTCACTGGACAAAAGATATTTTTCCTGAGTTTCGTACCTGGAAGGCCACCCAGACAGAGGCTAACCGCCCGGATCGGGAGCTAAGGGAACTAATAGCAAACATGCTAAAGAGGTCCATCAGAATACTGCCGCCAAACACCATCAGCAAGCGGATCAGGATAGGCTTCAAAGGTTTAATCAGCGGGCAGATTTGATCCGCCAAGAAAACCACTTCAACTTCATTAATATGTACTACCTTAGTCACTCTTCCTTCCACGTTCAATGTTTTGGGTCTATAGTGATATATTCCACCAAGATCGGGAAGCTAGTATATCAGGAACAAATTAAAAAAGGCTACTATCGTCCAACAAAAACAAAGCCGCCCGCCAGATCTTGTCACCTTATAACCGCCAGCATTCCTTGGTAATGACGTTGCAGACACAGGCAACACTGTTGAAAGCCGAAAGTGTTATCACAATAGATAATAGTGGGGGGGAGGTGGTGACTCCAAGCTGAAGCACACCCCTGCGTGTGCTGAAAGGCCATATGAGGAATATCGGCACCCAGACAGAGCTTTGCAGAACCTGCTGCATCAATTATGGTGACGTAATGGAGGAGATATTATGTTTTATCAAGCTGACCATTGCGGATGAGCCGCCTCTGGCTAGTGATCACACTGAGCTAGGGTTACTTCCCATAGAGCAATTTACACACCTTCAAATTCCACTCTCTGACTTTAGGAAACTGACGAGTTCCAGATTCACCGGGCCGGCTCCACTGGAACAAAGGCTTTGCACAACAGGGGTTCCAGAAACGATTGGGTATGGATCCAGGCTCGTGGAGAGGAGAGTTATGGAGAACTATGAGGATCAGGGGTGGCATGCTTGGTAGGACTGTTCAAGATATGCGAATAGTCAATATAGAGACACTGATTGGACAGGTACATGTAATTCACAGTGGGGAGAGGCAATCAATAGTAAATCACAGGATTGATCTACAGACATTTAAGGAACTATATTGAATTGTTCTATTTTAAAATATTCTACACGATTGTGTATAATATGCACACGGCCAAGTTGAATCTAGACGCTGGAGATGGCAACCCTCATCATTGGGCCCGGCTTCAACTCGGCCGTGATACTCCAGCGGACATTTAAAGAAGGTTGTAGAGTAGCTAATACTGGTTAAAAGCAATAGAAAGCCAATAATATTCCTGGAGAATGAATGTAAATGAACCTCACCGGTGTGGGAGATGAGTGTAAAAGTAGACAAAAGTGGGAATCTTCATACAGAAGCTGGACGTCTTGGGGGCGATAAACAGTTAATGGAGATCCAGTAGGGCGCCTACGATGAAACAAGAATTATGGGGTATAGCCCAACGGATTCAGGCCGCCAGAGGTGGCAGGATAATGAGAAGGGCAGCGGGTGATAGAGATATGGTATGAGTACGCCGGAGTCAGCTGAGAGAGAAGCAGGGAAGGGAAAGGTATCTGCTAGAGTTGGGACGGAATAAGACTGGGAGAAGTGCGTTGGGAGCTGCAGACGACAATAGCTCCATTGAGAGGCACGGGACGCAGGAAAGTCGAAAGTAGAATGCTCAGACAATCAGGGCATACATGTTACGAATTGTGACTAAGCAAGGATGATTTCACATGACTAATAGTTATTAGTCATAAGGTATGCTTATGTTTCGCACTATGTAGTGAGTTGACTCATAGTTCTCACATGACTTACACCTCCATGTTATCGTTATGTTATGATTGATTGATGTTTCTATGACTCCCAATTGTGAGTCATAATGAGGTAATGAATTTCACGTGTGACTCACATTATGAGTCACAAGTTTCACTCAGGGGAGGTAGTTTGCACAGCTGACTTGTTTTATGTGCTTTGATTGATTTACAGCATGTTGTGCAGTGACTCATAGAAGTCATCTGATGGATTTCAGGCATGTCTTGTTATGAGTCATAAAACTGTGGGACTAGCGTTATGAGTCAGCAGGGTTAGGGTTGTTAGCGTGAACAGTCTATATAAGGAGACTTGGTCACAGTAGTTAGAGCCATCCTTGGTCTCCGCTACACCTCCAGTGATTGAAATCTCGACACCATGAGAAATCATCGTCACTTCCATCCACCTCCCTCTCTTCAGACACCCCACACTGCCTCTGTCTGTTGAAGCTACCTCCCTCCCCTCTGCTCTTCCCTTCTGATGGTCAGGCCTGGCGAGCTTGTTCCTAGGTGTTGGTTGAGTCCGCCTTGACCCCCTCTTCTCCGGTCAGGCTTAGGCAGCCCTACACAGTTGGCAACCCCTCACCCGTCAGTGGTCGGTCTTTAGTTTTGGTCGATCGGTAAAGTAGTTGTCCCCGGTGTCACTGCTCTCCAGTATTTCACTATCTCCTTTGTGCTCTGCTAGTACTGTCGGACTTTCCAAAACATCGTGACCCCACCTCCGTCGGCCATCCCCGCACTTCTCGTGTCAGTTAACCCTCCGCCCTCCACCTCCCTGACATTTGGATCGGCCGGCACCCTACTGCTCATGGCTCTACACCCAGCCCCAAACCTCTGTTCCCTTCTGATGTCTTCGGACTAGGGGTTCAAGTTTAAACCTTCATTTTATCCGGGTTCTGTTTCCCGAAATAGCCGACCGGATCTTCCTGCGACTGCCACAAGCCTTCCTTCTTTAGGCGGCATCCTCTCAAACTCGGTCGCTCTTTCTGAGCCTCGGCTGGGGGGGCTGTACGCCCCGGGGAACCTCTTCCCCTTGTTGTGTTCCCAAGACCTATCATTCAGGAGTCCCTATTCCTTCGGGAGCTATGCCCAGTGGGGTTTTACTACGGTTTACCTTATAGGTGGTTTTTTGCAACAGGAGAGCGGGTTTGTTTTTCTTTGGTGGTTGTGTCTACTGTTGGTTGGGGATGTTTTTCTTTTAGGCTAGGCTTTCGCGGGGGTTTTTGGTTTGTGGCTTTCAGGGCCGCTTTCTCATCTCCTTGTAGTTTCTACCCATAGTACCAGGCGGGGGTTTCTCTGTTGGGCAGGGTCAGAGGGTTTTAGCTTGGGGATGGCAGGATGGAGTGTAGTTGGAGGTTTTGGACTACGTGGCCCAAGCTTGGTTGAAAGTCCGTTGTACCTAGGACCGTGGGATGAGCACAGTTGTGCATTTGCCCCGATAGAAACAATTAATAATCGAGATTAACAAAAAAAAAAGAAAAGAAAAAGTGAGAGTAGTTAGACCAGACCAGGCTGGCCCTTTGACTGTCGTTCGTTCAACACCAGGTCCCCCTCCCCACACCCCGAGTGCCCCTGTACTCCCCCGCAATGCTACTCCACCTAGGGAGAGAGCCCACCACACCATCACTGATCTCGCTCCAGGAGAGACTGGTGATGAATCCCTTGACTCCGACTCCTCCAAGAGCTATGCCCAATAATGGAGAATTTTTTCACTCGATATACGGACAGCTCGGCTGTCTTACCGTCCTTTCCAATCATTCAACATAACTGCCTTGGGAGCTGGGATGTTTTTCTTTCACTTTTTCACAGCTTTAGCCTGCTGCCTCACTCTCCCTTACTTGTTGCAATTCAAGATCCCCCTTCTAGACAATCGGTGCTCCTGACGTTTCCATGATTTCTTTCCTGCACCCCCCCCTCCCCTGGCCGCTCACGTCTGGCCATTTATGTTTCTCGAGTTTTAAATCAACACCTGTCCTGCTCGACTGTTTTTGACGACTCCTCGGAGATGCTTTCAGTAGACGTACTTTCTCCGGAAGGTGTCTTTGGATCCCCCCACCACTCCCTGAGAGGCATCTTGGTATATCTCCTTCATATGAATCGCCCCCCTTATCGCTCCATAATACCTGAATGTTTGTTTTCTTTTCTTTCCTATCCTCATCTTGTTTTGGGGAACTTCAACCTCTATGACCCGCCGGGGGATTCCTGCGGCTCCCTCTCTCAAAGGGAATTTACCCTCTCCGCGCCTTACTTGGATTTTGCTTTTGACATCCCATACCACCTCCTCAACACCCCAGGGGTGTACACTCGTTTTCCTTTTGACACCCTCTCAAGACCTTCCGTTTTGGACTTGCCCTTCTCGAATACCACTCTCTGCCCCCTTGTCTCCTCGTGGGACACGCCACTCCTCTCCACCGGTTCAGACCACCTCCATGTGGAATAACAGTAGAACCGCCCGCGATCATTCTACCTCCCCCTACTCCTCATTGGACCCTCCTTGCCCTGCACGCGGTAGGAGAGGAGCTGGGTGCTTTCACCACACTGCCCTGCCCAGCAAGGCCCACGCTGAACTCTCTAAGTAGATGGTTCAATGTATCCTCTACGCGCCTTACTCCCTCCTGGCCTCCCATGCCTCGAGCAAGTGCCCATGCCCCCGCTTAAATCCATGGGGGTCTCCTCGCCTATCGTCCCTGAGCAGGGAGTATCACAAGTTCGCAAGGACTTCCCGTCTCGACCCATCCCCCCTCAACTGGAGCAACGTGAAGAGCTCAAGAAGGACGTACTTCAAGGCCATTGCCTCAGCCAAGAAGACACACTGGTCCGACCTCTTGTCCTCGGCCACTCCACACTCCCTCTGGACGGCCAAAAGGTTCGCGTTTGGTCGCCCGCCACAAAGATTCCCGGATTTGCCAGGTGCCACTAACCCGGCCCAAGTAGCCGAGACGCTCCTTCACCACTTTTTCCCACCCAAACAATGACCTCCACCGCTCCTTGGCCTCATACACCATGAAGACTATACTCCCATTACTACTCAGGAAATATCCAGGAGCGTCTCCAAGTCTTCGAATACCTCCGGTCCTGGTCCTGACCACATCCGGTACTCGGTCTGGAAGTGCGTACACTACCTCAAGCCCGCACTTCTCCCCTCACTCCTGGACCCCCTGCTTTCCCATGGTTTCCACCCCCCCTCCCTCAATAAGGTACTTGGTATCGTCCTCGACAAGCCGGGTAAGCCCTCCTATGACTCACCTTCCTCCTTCAGGGTCATCGTCCTCCTCTGGACGCTCTCTAAAATCCTTGAGAGAGTAGTAATTTCCCGCCTCTCCGCCCAGGCGACAGCCTGCTCCCTCATCCACCCCCTTCAATGTTGGTCCCTCCCTGGGAGGTCCACTGCTGATGCCGCCCTCGTCCTACAACACCATGTTGAATTTTTCCACCGTCTCTGGTACAAGGTCTCCACTCTCTTCCTCACTGTGAAAGGAGGCTTCTACAACGTAGAGTCTCCCTCCCTCCTCTCTCTCCTCCGCAGAAAGGGGGTTAGCCCATACCTGTTTCAGTGGGTCGGCTCTTTTCTCAGAGACCGTACCTGTCGCCTGACGTTCCAAGGGTCCCTACACTCTTTTGCTCCTGTCTCGGTGGGCGTCCCTCAGGGCTCCCCCATCTCCCCTCTGCTATGCGTTATATATGTTTCCTCTCTTCATCTGGTAATCCCTAGATCACTTATTGTCTCCTACGTCGACGGTTTTGCTGTCACTATCGCCTCGCCCTCCTACAGAACCAATGTTCGCCTCCTCCAGAAATGTTTCTCATCGCTCAAGAGAAAGGCCTCCTCAATTAATATCTCCTTCTCCATTCCAAAAACTGCACTGATCAACTGGAGGACTGCCCAGAGCAATTAGCCACCGTGCTCCCTCCCGGTCCAGCTTGAGGATCTGCTCTGCTGTCCACAGACCCGCCTGAAGTGGCTGGGCTTTATCTTCACCCCCTCAGTTGACCCTAGGTCCCACTTCTCCAGAAGGTCCACCCTCGCCAATGCCATGCTAGCCACCATTCACCGCCACTCCCCTCCCAGTATGGGCCTTCCTCCCCACCTCTGTCTCTCCCTGGCACACACGCTCCTAGCCCCGCTTCTCCTGTACGGGTCTGCTGTGTGGAGCCCCCCCCCGGCTATCATGAACCCCATGTCCATCTTTTGGCGTCGGGTCTGTTGGTGGATCACCAACTATTTTTCCACCACCCACACAACTTGTTTGCACAGTGAAGCCTGTCTCCCCCCGCTGCCTGCTCTCATACACCACCAGCGTCGACTGGCTGGCCTGAGGCTTATTTGCTCCCCCCTGGAGATAAACCCTGCCTCGGCACGCCTCCCTAAGTGCGTCCACACCTTCTCACCCCACTTTGCCCTTTTGGTAGTACGTGGAAAGATTACCTCCCAACCTTATCTCTTCTTCAATCTTGATTGGTGTTGCGCTACAGACAAGGCCAGGAATCTGAGGTACCGGCACAATGCCATCACCGCCTTGCCACAAGCGGCCATCCCTCGCATCCACGATGTCGTCACTCTGCCGCCCATCTCCCTCCACCTGACGGACTACGTAGCCCCTGTCCCTGGAGTTGTTCCATCGTACGAGAGCCTCAAACTGCCCGCCAAACAAATCCTGCTCTCTGACTGGTCTTCCACCCCAGCCCCCCCATACTGCGCCTATCCACCCTAAAGGCGCCCCCATCCCTTCATGGGTTTGGGCATGTTCATTGCAGGAAAGGTCCACCAGATGCGCTCTTGTAAAAGTTACCTCTCGGCTCACCCCTCATGGGATAATACTGATACCGACACGACCTGTCCACTGTGCTTCCAAGCCCAACAAACCTTCGCGCATGACATCCTATCCTGCCCCTCGTCCGCCCATCAGTGTAACGGGGGCACCCTGTAGAGAGGTGAACTCTAAGGTTGAGACCGCACCAAAGACTCAAAGTAGAAAATAAAGATGAGGTAAAATAATTCAGAAGAATCAAGCGTAAAACTTAATATAGTTAAGCTCGAAGATTCACTCAATTTAGTTCTCACGATGAAAAGTTGATTGTCAAAGTAGAATGCCAAACGCTTAAACTTAAGTAGATATCAGATTTAAGCCTTTGACATGCACCACAACTTCCGACCATTGTGCGAGCAGCCTGTCCTGCTCAGGGTCTGTCCGATGTCTACCCTCCATCAGGATTTATCCTGCCGGAAGTGTCGGACCAACTCGGGTACACTTAACTCCGTCAATAGGATATGAGTTTCTGCAATGAATCTCCAATAAAACCGCAGGTGAAAAACTCATCCTATCGAAGTCATACCAGTGGCTAACTGTTATGACAACAACCAGAATCAAGACCTAGGTGGTGGACTCACTGGCCCAGTGGCAGTTTCGTCTATACAAGCTATGCAGTCCATCATTTAATCTACGCGACTATTCAATGTGATAAATTGACATGCAAGCTCCCCCGGTAAGATGTAGCCGATGGTTGGCTAAGTGGGCGCTCTCCATAGCCAGCCTCTTGGGACATACTCTACCGTGATAAGACTCATACCTCTAGATTCCAAGAACAACCCATAGTAATACTACAAATCAAGGGGAGAAGGTCCGGGCTGGTTACTGAGGTATTTGTCACGAAAGCACTCTGGCCTTCTGAGACAACCTAAGTACCACTAGGAAGACTACCCTACAACCCGTAGGCTAGAATAGACTCCTAGATGCCCGAGAGACCATATATGAGTGACCCCCATTTTGGCGGTTACCCATACTCCCCTTATATATCCTGCGAATGACATTCAGTCGGACGGAGGGCGACGACTTATACGGTATTACAGCAGCTGCTCCAATAACCTCTTTTTACTAGCAAACGAGCAACTACACAGCTGTCTGCCAATGACGCGCCGTCCCAACGCTGGGGCCAGAGGGGGGTGTTAGCTAAACCGGCCCATGTTCAATAGTATGTTCAGGACACCATTTCACAGGCGTGAGGCCTCCCCGCGCAGATGTGTGTGCGCCCAAGAACATCTAAGAGCCCATAGAATTTGACGCAATCGACCTCTAAGTTCTAGGATGACTTTGCCGGTGAAGGTAGGGTAACTTGGACACCTCAGTCAGGTAACTGGGGTCCATGGGCATAATGACCAAATTCCCAAGATAGGGTATCTTTGTCCTCTCATGTCTTTAACCGCTCAGGAAGTCCTTCAGTCAACCACAGAAGTCGTCTCGGAGGTCCATTTAACATTCCCAAAATTCTCTTGACCTTATGCCAATGTTTTCCCGAAAGGTTACCCTTCCTAGTAGAGTACCTCAAGGCTACTCAACTGTTCCCTAGGCCTTCTCCTAGGTTTACCAGCTATGTATATACTAAGTATACGAGCCCATACCACCTCTGGTTACCACTTGGTATACCATTGGGGCTAAGGTGATTGTGATTGTAGCAACCTATCGTAGGGTCGTTACAATCAGAGATCCTGCCTCCTCCAAGGGGTCACAGACCTGCCCCATGAGGCCCCGTTCTGGTCCGACCAGCAGCCGCTCATTACCCCGGCTGAGTTCATTTGCACCACCGCCACTGGTTTCCCTCCCAAAATGCCTCCTCTTGCTCCTTCCCTTCACACTCCCCCAAACCCTCTCTTTTCCTCTACCACCCCACCCGCCCCTTGCCCTCGAGACTAGTTGGTAGTTTATACTTTCCTTTATTTTAGATACGGCTACTTTGCGACAATTATCAGTCGTGTTGCGGGTACCAGTTAATCTTTGTTTCTTTTGTTGATTGTTAGTTTGATTTTCAGTTTTGTTTTGGCCATATTGTTAAAGATGCATGTCATTTATCGTACCCTAGAAACAATAAACATGATGATTTAAAAAAAAGTAAAAATAAAATAAAATAAAAATGAAAATCACCGTAGTTAGAGCCACGAATTATCTCCTCTACACCTCCAGCAATTGAAATCTCAACACCAGAGAAATTATTGTCAACTCCTCCACCCCCCCCTCTCCTCCCCCTTGATGGCTTCTGCCTACGTCAGCGATGCCATCCCCTCTCCTGTTTCTGTCTGGGGCCCTCCCCCCTCCCTCCACAGGGTTCGTGTTCTACTTCGTCCTTGACTCCGCTGATGAAGTTCTGTTCACTTCCCTTACCCCGCACTTCCTTTGCACCTCGCTTATGGTTTGCACGGTCGCCATTCTGTTCTCTTCGTTCACCGTCGGCCCTGAGCTTTCCAAGCCCTTTGCGGAGTACCTTTCCATCTCGACTATATGATCCTGTTGGGGAACACTTTGGTTAGTAACTTCACACCTTTATCTTCATTTCGCATTGGGAAAAGCATCGGCCGCAGTTACTCTAGTCTGTCGTCTTAAGTGTTTGGACTAGTCCTGCCTTCATCCACCACCCTGCCTTTCGTCCAGTTGCTCAGTTACAGCTACACTACCTCCCCCCTAGCTGGCACCTTACTGCCGCCTCCACGGCTAGCATCCTACTGCCCTGTCCACTCCTGGCTGGCCCCCTACAGCTACCCCCTCTGACAGTTCGACCTTCGGTCACTATACCAAAACACGTCTCGGTTACCCCAGTCCTCCTGGCCGTTGCTAATACCATTTGGCACTCCCACCGGGGACCCCTCTTTGATGTCCTCTCCATCCTCTAGTCTTAACCTGCCCCTGGGCATTGTTTTGTTCCCCGGCACCGCTTCGTCGAGCAGGCACATTCTTTCTTTTCCTAAGCTTTGGCTGATTTGCATCACTTATCAGACGTATAGTTCCTTTGTCAGGGGTCCATACTTTCTTTTGTTCACCTTATGGTTTTGTAGATGTCGCTAAGGGTTCTCCTCTCCTTCCTGCTTGCTTCTTTCCTTTCTGCTTCCTTCGTATGTATGTGTATGTTTGTAGGATTTGGTTGGGCGATAGGCGAGATGTGCGGTTTGTCTCATACCAGAGGGACTTGGGGGTTTGGATGTTTCCTGGGATAAGGAGGAATAGGGTTTTTGTTGGCCATAGCGATAAGCTGCATGCTGTCTTTGTACCTTAAACAAACAAATTCATATGATTAAAAAAGAAAAAGAAAATAAGAAATCACAGTAGTAAGAGCTCCTCACGCCACCATCTAAGTAATACCCAACTAAGACACTGGAGCACGAGCCAAGCCCATTGACAGTAACCTTCCATAAGTGCAAGATATCCGATATACCTAATCCCCTTATTTCAATATTACCTTACTCGTATGCGAGCACTCTATTCCTATAACGATAGGATTCTCCACGATCACTAATTCCATTATGAACGAAACCTGTTAGTCTATCACAATAGACTAAGTCGACTACGAAGACTGTATCGATAGTCTATGATTGGCTAGATAGTCGTTTCCCGTTATCGGACACCTTACAGAAAGCTGTTTTCTACTGAGAGAGACCAAGACTGCAGACACCACGGACTATGAGGACCTACGGAGTGTAGAGGGCGGACTCACCAAGTCCAGGAGCGTTGTTTTTACCTCTGTAGCAAATATTCTTTTTGCTAATGTATCTTATGCCTCAAAGCTGTCAGGTACAGGGTACATGAGCAATGCTGAGAGGTGAGATAACAAAGCCGGTCTCTGCGTATGAACTGGTAAGCAAGACACCATGTTGACGAAGATGGATCATAACGCAGTATAACGACCCTACGATAGGGAGCTACAATCACTGTGACCTTAGCCCAAATGGTATACCAAGTGGTAACCAGAGGTGGTATGGTCTCGTATACTTAGTATATGCATAGCTGGTAAACCTAGGATAAGACCTATTGAAGTGTTGAGTAGCCTTGAGGTACTCTACTAGGCAGGGTAACCTTTCGGGAGAACATTCGCATAAGGTCAAGAGAATTATGGGAATGTTACCAGGACCGCCGAGACGACTTCTGTGGTCGACTCGAGGACTTCCTGAGAGGTTAAAAGCATAAGAGGGCAAAGTTACCCTACCTTGGGAATTTGGTCATTATGCCCATGAACCTCAGTTACCCTACTGAGGTGTCCAAGTTACCGTACCTTCACCGGCAAAGTCATCCTAGAACTTAGAGGTCGATTGCCACACATTCTATGGGCTCTTAAATGTTCTTGGGCGCACACGCAGCTGGGCGGGGAGGCCCCAAGCCTGTGTAATGGTGTCCCGAACATACTTTTGAACTTGGGCTGGCTTAGCTAACACCCCCCTCAGGCCCCAGCGTTGGGACGGCGCGTCATAGGCAGACGGCTGTGTAGTTGCTCGTTTGCTAGTTAAAAGAGCTCATTGGAACAGCTGCCGTAACACCTTATAAGTCGTCGCCGTGCGTCCGACTGAATGTCGTTCGCACGATATATAAGGGGAGTATGGGTAACCGCCAAAATGAGGGTCACTCATATATGGTCTCTCGGACACCTAGGAGAGTATTCTAGCCTACTGGTAGTAGGGTAGTCTTCCTAGTGGTACTCAGGTCTTCTCAGAAGGCCAGGGTGCTTTCGAGACAAATACCTCAGTAACCAGTCCGGACCTTCTTCCCTTGATTTGTAGCATTACTATGGGTTGTTATTGGACTCTAGAGGTATGAGTCTTATCACGGTAGAGTATGTCCCGAGAGGCAGGCTATGGGTAGCGCCCACTTAGCCAACCATCGGTTACATCTCACCGGGGGAGCTTGCATGTCAATTTATCACATTGAATAGTCGCGTAGATTAAATGATGGACTGCATAGCTTGTATAGACGAAACTACCACTGGGCCAGTGAGTCCACCACCTAGGTATTGATTCCGGTTGTTGTCATAATAGTGAGCCACTGGTATGACTTCGATAGGAAGTGTGTTTCCACCTGCGGTTGTATTGGAGATGCATTGCAGAAACTCATATCCTATTACTGGAGTTTAGTGTGCCCGAGTTGGTCCGCCACTTGCGACAGGATAGATCCTGATGGAGGGTAGACCTTGGACAGACCCTGAGCAGGACAGGGTACTCGCACAAGGTCGGAAGTAGTGGTGAATGTCAAAGGCTTAAATCTAATATCTACTTAAGTTTAAGCGTTTGGCATTCTACTTCGACAACCAACTTTTCCTCAAGAGAACTAAATTGAGTGAAGCTTCAAGCTTAACTATATTAAGTTTTACCGTTGATTCTTCTGAATTATTTTACCTCATCTTTATCTTCTACTTTGAGTGTTTGGTGTGGTCACAACCTTAGAGTTCACCTCTCTACAGGGTGCTCCAGTTACACGCAGTGACTCATGTGTGGGAGCACCATCAGGAAAAACCATGGTGTTGGGAATCGGAACTCAAGTGAGGTAATAGAATTATCGGGGTCAAATAGTATTCGCACTTTTTTTAAGAAACAGGAAATTGTTCGTCGATACCTAGTTACTATGAGAACTACATTTAGCCCACAACCACCCAGATGCGGCATATAAATATTGAGGTGCCTCCTGCGCTATTTGAACATCATCACCCAATGGACAAGCGATCTTATCAAATTAAAACGTTTACGCCTGAAAATCTTTTATCACCCTACATACCTCTACTTTAGTCATTAAGCCTTCCTACAAAGTCTCCATCTCGGTAAAGATTTTTGGCCTGAGTTATCTCGCAAGTCATTGAGATAGGCTCCTGCCTAACAAAATCTGTACCTAAAACACTGCCAAGACTAAAACAACTTCGCAGATTATTATTTCTTAAAAATTAACCTTATAGAAAACTATATTGAACTACATTTTTTGACATATTTTAATACATATAAATATACCTTATGTATTATATTAAATTATTATGAAATTCTTTTATTTTTAAAGTTTTTAATTAAAGCTATGAAGTAATTTTACTGTTAATAAAAACAAAATTGCTTCTATCTCAGGAGTGGTTTTGTAGTTGTCACACTTCGCACATGTTATCTAGTTGACAACCTAAAAAGCTATTAGGCATACCGGAAGGCTCAGCCTTCCATCAGTGAATAAAGACCTATAGTTACCCTACCTTAGGATTCTGAGTTCAAAAGGACATGCCAACACCCCCCTCCTGCACCAGCTCTGGCACGGCGCTACATCGGCAGACACTGCCTTAGTTGCGTCCCCTTATCAAACAGAAGGTCGTTGGAGCCCTCCTTGTAATCCCATTTACCTCGCGGCCATCAGTCCCACTGGATCCCATTCGCAGGATATATGAGGGAGATGCCTTGGTCAGCTTATGCAAGTAGTTCGGGCCAAATCGGTTGACGTCGCATAAGGTTACTTAGTACTAAAGACAAGAGTCGCGAAAGCGGTCACTTGGTAACGGGACGTTTTTACACAAAATGGTTAAGCAACACACTCTATACTCCGCGCTCCTGCAATGAAAGTCACAGAAGTGAATGGTGTTGTGGGATGACGTAGTTTGAGAAATCAAGCATACCTGGACTCACATATATTACTAGTATTCCTCCGATACTGACAGAACCATACAATAACGATCTGACTATGGAGAGATAATGGCCATTTGTGCGATCATCAGGACAAGTCAATCTTATGCCTCACAGCTGTTGAGTGCAGCAAACACCTGCAATACTAAGAGGTTCGAAACCAAAGCTGGCACCTTTGTTGGTTCGATCAGGAAGACCATTCTGCATATGCAAGGGTAAGCAAGACTCCATTCCGATGCAGATGGATTGTAACCAATTGACTGATGTGTAGGAGCACCATCAGGAAAAATCAAAGTGTTGCAATTCGGAAGTCAAGTGAGGTAACAGAATTGTCAGGGTCAAATGGTATTCGCACTTTCAGAAAAAGCTGGAGTTTGTTAGCAGAAGCTTAGTTAGTATGAGAACTAGATGTAGTCTGTGACCACCCAGACACGGCATCTAAATATCGAGGTGCCTCCCGAGCTATTTCAACATTATCACGCAACGGAGCAGAGATCTTATCAATATATAATGTTTAAGCTAGAAAATCTTTTATCATTCTACCTACCCCTATCTAAGACATTGAGTCTTCCTAGATAATCTCCATTTACAATAAAGATTATCGGCCTGAGTTATCTCGCAAGACTTTGAGATAGGCTCCCGCCTAACAAAAGCCCACATGCTCGTTCTAATAAAACCACTCTCATATGATACTATGATAAAATTATTATTCTGAGATTAGCTTCGTGACTCGAGTTTTGATGTTCCCTGAAGCCCATTGCGAGAGTACCGTTATTTGCCCTAGTTCTCTAAACTTATTACCTGCTTCACCATATGGCTGGCACTCATGTAACTCTTAGTTCCTAGCTCAATGACAGTGTTTTCTGAAGTCCTCATAAGCTATCATAGATCCGTGTTTCTAGCAGCGAGTTTTGTTTTGTTTGTTCGTTTCTCAAATTTCTTCTTTACCCTGCTTTTATATTTACATTGGTGTTCAGTACTGTGGTTTAGGCTTTCCCTCAATTTTTCTATTATATTATACCTCTATACCTCTATAATTTCATAGCCACATTTGTTCCCTATGATATGATACCTTTATTTTTTTCACCCACTCTCTCTTGAAGCCTTTGACAGGCTACTGCCACTTTAGCTTTACCCCTTAGTCTTTCTCCAACTACCTCCCCCCTCCTTCTACAGCACTCTTCTCTGCCCCTACCCGAATTATGCCCCTACCCGAATTATGCCCCTATCAAAACCATCAATACCACCTCCTACTGCCAATTACTTCTTCTCCCAGGGAAGCTGATTTAGTACTTTGATTCGAAAGCCAGTGTATTGGTATTCTTGCTTGTCAGGGCTGGAATAGCATCCCGAACAAATTTGAAACATGTACAGACAAGATAGAGTGCATGAACCTGTTTCTGCTTTAGTAATGTATAGTGGGGGGCAGGTAATGAATTATTTGCACTGGTCCAACCATGTTTGGTGATGCTTACTAGGACCTTGCTTTCAAGATTTTAACCTACCGGTAGAACAGTGTTACCCTAGGCACCTGCAGTGCCCCGTGGAAAGTGGTAGAGCAGAAGTCTGATTTGTTGACCATCTTCAAACTAGGGACTTTAACCTTCAGTGCGAGATCATCATTCTTGTTGAGATTTCGAAGTTCATTAACAAAGATCTTGTACTTGGGACAGTGACATTGGCCCTGACGGAACTTTGGGCGGGCCCCTCCTAACTTGGCCTACCTTTAGGATTCAAGTATTAGATGGATGTTAGAAGGACCTCATACTTGATTGACAGAAAGATAACGGTTCACTCAGATATGACTGTCAAGCCTAGATTTTAAATTAAAAGGATTGGGGAGGTCATCCAGGTCAAAGGGGGTATTCACTATAATTCTGTCCTCAAGGTAGTGCAGGAGTGAAAGAAATCTATTGCTTGTATAATGAATCAGTATTATTGGTTCCTTAGCCGACTCTTCTAGGGCGAACATTCAATTGACAGTAAACTCATTTCTTACCTAGAGGACAAGGCAAATGGATATACATAGAATCTTCAAACAACCTTGGATGGCTATTAGCTATGGGTTGAAGACAGTGTTTATTATGTCACTTCTTGCACCCTTTACCCCTTGTTCTATCATAACGTAAACTTTGCTCATGCACTATTTTCGCTTAGTGTCTATTTAGCAAACAAATTGCCGTTCTGTTTTATGACCGTTTCATCTGTGGAAATCTCCTCCTCCCCTTTTTGTAATGGAAGGGAAATGGTTATTTGTATAGGGGAATGGAACAGAATTGTTGTATCCAAACAGACCATTAGATGTTCTTATTCTTTTATCCTCACTTACTTTGATTTGACGCCCATGAGTCTATAGGCATTAGTTGCGGAGTCCAGGCCGTGGTCACTTCCATTAGAAGTGCCATTACGATTGCTTCTACATGCATTCAGGGTCATGGAACTTTCCTATTTTCTTCTATCACACATTTTTGTATTTTAGAAAGCCTCCCCTATCAGTAATTTATCTTCCTGCTTTTGATTTGCTAGACCGGGTTGGAGTAAATTAGACAAGTGAGGTAAATCTAGCGGATTGTTCTGATTACTCCAGTACTGCGTGTATTTTTTATTTTTTTTGGTGACAAGATAGTAAGGCAATTAAAGTATGTATCCACGGTAAAGGAACAGTCATCATAATACATATATCACTCGAACTAGGTCGCATGACCCATATAAAATAGGTATGATAGTTGAGAGTAATTTACACATATGTAATTCTGATTATTCTCAGATATAACTAATACTGAAATAAGTAGTTCAGGTACTTGAGCCTTTTGCCAGTCGTATCTCAGTTTTGGGTCTAATATAAATCCTACAGAGAATGTTTGATCTTTCTTTCAGTGAAGGCTCCAACAAGCTTGTAGGATGGCAAGGCGACATTCTTACGTACTACTACCGGTAGCCTGAGGAAGAGTATCATACTCGAGTATGATACTAATTTAATAATAATATTATTATTATTATAATAGTATAGGCAGGATTCCCACTCTAATATAAGAAGACACAGAGGTTGCCCTGTTTGATGAGTAAGACTTGAGAGGAATGAGTTTCTTGCTATTATTTTTCAACTGCTTTACTTCTATCAAACTCGGAATTTGATTACCGGTATAAGTTTTCTTTCATGGCATGCCAAGCTTTGTGCATTGTTACCAACCCGCCCTGGATTCTTCCTCAAAATCTTGGCAGTTCATTGTATTCAACCCCGAAACCTCAACCCACTTCACCCAACTTCCCATTCAGCCTACACTGATCCATCTCTGGGAGCTTTCTACGACCGCCCCCCCCCCAATCCGTAAATCCATCAACCCACAACCATAACCCAAAGTTTTAACTCACCTACCGCATATACGCATATACAGTAGTTTCCACACCATGAACCATTTCCCAGAAGCATGGGGCAGAGTACGCTTCATCAATCATTCAAACCCCCCACCGTCATATTTTCAAAAACTGACCGGTTTTTGTCTTTTTTCTTTTTATCAACGCTTAGCCCAGAAACGACGTCTATGGCGCATACGATGCCTCCCATTTACAATCCTCCATGCCAAACCAGCATACCCAGTCTCCGATCGTTACTGGTACCAGTGTTGTTGCGCTGAAGTTCAATGGAGGGGTTGTCATTGCTGCTGATAATCTTGGTATTCCTCCCCAACTGCTCCTCTCTGTTTGCTCATACCTCTTGATCCTAATGATGGTAACGATGATGGCTGTAGCTTCCTACGGCTCCCTCGCCCGCTTCACCGACATCGAGCGTCTGAAGCAGGTTGGGACTCACACTATTGTCGGTGCCGGTGGCGACATCTCGGATATGCAGTACTTACACGAAAAGCTGTTGGATCCCTTGATCATTAAGGAGGAGTACCAGAACGACGGACATCATCTACGTGCCTCACATATTTACCGGTACCTCAGCAAGGTCCTGTACCAGCGTCGTTCCAAGTTCAATCCTCTGTGGAATACCTTACTGGTTGCTGGGTGGGATAATGGCAAACCGTGAGTTTATCAATCACTCTAGTAGAAGCAAAGCAGTAAAGTGGCCAACTCTTGGTGTAGGTTCCTGGCTTCGGCGGATCTTCTAGGGACTACCTTCTCCGCCCCCGCTCTATCTACTGGATTCGGCGCTCATCTTGCCGTCCCCCTACTCCGGCGTGTTTGCCCCGACGAAGCTGCTGTTGAGAACATCACTCGTGAGCAGGCGGTTGCCGCTGTCGAAGAGTGTATGAAGGTGCTCTTCTACCGCGACGCTCGAAGTTTGAGCAAATACTCTTTGGCCATAATCACCGGGGAGGATGTGGGGAATGCTGAGGGCGAAGCGAAGGAGAAGGTCAATATCGAGTGGAAGAAGGATATCGAGCTTCAAAACCAGAGCTGGAAGTTTGCGGAGGGTATTAGAGGGTATGGCGCACAGGTTCTCTAGGTGTATGGATTGACCCTGAGGGGTGTTGCCAATGAACATGTGGGACACATCGTCCACCTCTCGCATACAAAACATGGATGGTTTTATTTTTGCGAGCACTTGTGACTAGAACTAAACTAAATACCTTTTGAACGATGACACCATATTATTGTGACCCCCAAGAGCTCTAACAGTCCCGAAAACCCCATACTCGAAAGCATTACCCCAATCACTCTATCCCACCCATCGTTCATCAGCCATCACCCATTAGCCATCGATAACTAATACTTTTCCACCCCCTCCTCGTCCTCGTCCTCCTTTTTTTCCAAACCTTCCTCCTGTCCCTTCAGCAAGGTATACACTGGAGCCCTCAAAGCTTCCCTTCCCTTCAAAAACTCTAACTCCAGAATGAAAACATACTCCACGAGCACCCCACCTGACAACTCTACCAACTCCCCAGCAGCCTTCGCACTTCCCCCGGTGGCAATAATATCATCAACAACCAGCACCCTCTGCCCTGGCTTAATCGCGCCCACCTGCATCTCGAACCAATCCGTGCCATACTCCTTCTCGTACGCCACGCGCACACACTCGCCCGGCAGCTTCCCGGCTTTGCGCACGGGCACGAAACCAGCACCCAACTTGAGTGCCAGGGAAGGACCGAAGAGAAAGCCCCGCGCTTCGAGGCCCACGACGACGTCTACACCTGCGAACGGTGGTGTCAGTGTCGGTGGGTGGGCGGATTGGATGTGTAGTTCTAAGGCTTGAAGTAGCGTCGCATGGAGGGTCGGGGAGGCGAAGATTGGAAGGATGTCTTCGAAGAGGATGCCCGGTTTTGGGAAGTCGGGGAGTTGGCGAAGGGAGGCGCGGAGATGGGATTTGAGGTTGGGGAGGTCGGTTTGATCGAGCATTTGGAGGGTCTTTTTTTTTTCTTTCTTTCTTTTTGTTTGTCTTCTTTTTCTTAATTCGGTCTGGATCTCTGGGTTGGAGATCTTAGGTTGGGTTGCGGTTGTGATTGTGGCTAGGGAAGGAAGAGAGGAAGGGAGGGAGGAAGTTGTTTGCAAGAGAATTCAAGACTTAAATACTTAACTAGTAACTTAGCACCGCAGGGTGGACAACCAACGGGAGGGGTGAGCGAAACCCTTGCCAAAGCTGATGCTTTGCCACCAGATTTTTGGTGCATCGTTCGCCGTACCCTCTGCCCGCTGTTCCCCCTACCATGTGTTAGTATGATAGGTGTGATAAAGGCCAATAGCTTACAGTAACCCGTTACCCTAAAGGACGCATAGAAAGGGAAGAAGAAAAGACAAGGGCAAAAACACGTGAAGAATATCATATCTCGGAAAGGAGGTAAAGGCTTATCGTTTATCATGCAGTAGTTACCAAATGGTGAGGCGGGAGGTAAATTTATATGAGAGCGGGAGGAGCAGGAAAAACTCCCCCTTGCAGCAACCACCTCTCCCCCCCCCCAAAAAAAAAAAAAAACAAGACAAACGGGAGAGAGGTAAAATCTCGCTTTAATTCCCTTTCTGCCTGGTACCGTCACCACGGTGCAATCTCATTCCATTTTTCCCATATTTCACTGCACCGATTCCTTCATTGCTCCGAGCACCTCAACTTTTTTCGATATTGGCCAAAGATGTCCAGTAATAATATCGGTAATGCATAAAGATACATCCTAGTTTCCCGGGGTTTGGGCATTTTTTTTTTTTTTGGATCTGATGGAAATTTAAAAAGAAAAATCCCTAACCCCTGCGCGCATAAGGGTGGAGGGGGCATCTTCAGTCGACTATCCCAGATTTTCACTTTATTCTTGCCTAAAAGCTACAATCGCAGCCGCACAACGGCCGGACAGAGGGTGCACAAGCGGTTCCGAGTCACTTGATGAGAATGCGGGTTAGAGGCTCGTTCCTCATCCTCCTCATCCTCCTTCCCTTCCTCGTCCTCCGACCAGTCGTGCTCGTGGTGTCTTCGACGTGCACCCGTTCCAGATCACAGTTAAACCGCCCGGGCCCTCAGCGAGGCGGTACCCTCAGCGAGGCGCGGCATGACTTGGCATTTCTAAAGTAGCTAGTAGACTTAAGATAATTAGTAAGACATATTGCATCACTGAATTGAAAGTGAAGGTGAAAGAATCAATCAAAAGGGTGAATCTCTTTCATACCTATTATACAAATTATGGCTTCAAAAGACACAATCCCTACCCGAGTACGAGAACAAATGGCCATTGAGATGGCAGCTACCCAAACAGCCCCGAGTCTTACTGTTGCAGCGGCAATGGTAGGGGCAGCTCCGAGTACCGTTATGCATCGCCGCCAAGGGAGAAAGAACTGTGAGGAGGAGAGCCAACGAAGGCAAAAGCTCTCACCTGAGGAGGAGAGGGCTGTGATAGAGAGGTGTTATTTTCGCTGCTGGCTGGGTTTTCCACCGACTATTTGGCAGTTGCGTGAAATCGCAACCTCTGTGGTACAGAAGAGAAACCCAGATGAGAAGCTGGGAGAGAGGTGGGAGAAGTCTTGTAAAAAAAGACATCCGGAGGTGAAGACTCGTTTTAGCAAGCAGATTGATTTTATTCGTAATATTCGTGGAAATAATATTGACATAATGAATCATTTCTTTAATGAGGTATTATATATTATTCCTATATATTATTTTATTGTTTATTTTATTTATTTATTGTTTATTGTTTATTTGTTTATTTGATTAATTAATCTTGATTTATTTTGATATAATTTTTCTTTTATTAATTTTTAATATTAATATAAGTTGATATGCTTGAATGTGTTTGTTTAAATTATAAATATATATTGACTAGATTTTTATAGTTAGAATCAATTGTACAAGAGCATGGGATAAAGCCTGAAAATACCTACAATATTGATAAGGTAGGATTTTGATTAGGCGTAGGTCAATGAGAAAGAGTTTTGGAGGTTATTAGAAATCCTCGTGAGAGTAGAGAACTGAAGTATCGTGCACAGAGTTAGTTTTTTTTGTTTTTTTAATTTAAATAAATTATAATATATACAGAGGCTAATATGTATTAAGATGGTACACGTGAATTTGTTACAGCAATTGAAGGTATCTGTGCTGATGGGACATTATTAAAGCCAACAATTATATTGAAGGGACAAGAGTTTATTGCAGAATGGTTTCAAAAGGTCAGGTGGGTTCCAGAGGAGATCCGATTTGGCCGGTCACATAATGGGTGGACCAATGAGAAAATGGCAATGGAGTTTTTGAAACGAAACTTTGAAAGCGAGAGTACTATAGCAGAGAAAGCAGGAGATGAATTTCGACTTCTACTTTTTGCTGGACAGAGAAGCCATGTCAACATGAAGTTTCTAGACTTCTGTATTACACAAAAGATTATTCTCTATTGCTTGCCCCCGCATACCACACATCACATGTAGCCACTCGACGTTTCCATCTTTAGTCCGTACAAACCCCACAACCAAAAGGAACTTACACGCAGCTTTGAAAAACCTGAATATGGTGTTTCCAAGGAGAATTTCTACGAAATTCTCATGATAGCACGCCGCGCATCATTTACTCCAAGCAACATCCAAAGTGGATTCAGAAACACCGGACTTATTCCTGTAAACAGGGACATTGTTATTTCCAAGATCCAAGCATTGCCACCCAGATCACCTATACACAATCCAACAGAGACAAACACTAGCCATCCTGCTTCCAATTCCATAGACCCCGAACCTTTGAATACAGTCTCTGTTCAACAAATTGATAGCCTGCAGGGACCACAAAACAGACTCGAAATTGAGCGACAGGAACTAGTGGCCCTTGCATCATTGCCTAGAAATGATTCGACCGAGTGGGGACTTAAGAAAATCATTAGCAATCTAGCTGTTAGTTCAAATAGGGGACTCACTGAAGTTGAAGAAAAGGAACGCCAGAATCGAAACCTCAAACAACATTTAGCCGAAATACAAAAGAAGAGAACAGGAAAGCGAACCCGAATATCAACCTCGGGAAAAGCGTGGATTGATCGGGAAGATATTGAGCGCTTTTTTGAATCGCAGTCAGCTGAGAAACGCAACGCTCATCAGAAGAAATATTATCAAGCAACAAATCTAGTCACCATTTGAAGGAAGAAGTTAGCAGAATGTACACAAAAGAGAAACGAGACCGAAAAGTTAGAAGAGGAGGGGAAGTTACCAAAGCGGAGGAAAACAAGTACCACCCTTTTGGAGGAGGAAAGCCGCCTTCGACACCAGATATTTGAAGCAAATCACACGGTAGAGAAACTTGAGAGACACCTTCAAGATTTGGCATTTGATGGTCAAGGCAGAGAAAACTTGGTTGGAGTTCCGGAAGACGAGGCTGGAGGTGAGTTTGACAAATAATTAGAAGACAATTTGAGGCAAAGAGCAGGGGCAGAGCAAGCCCCTGCTCCCCAGGAGCAGTCTGTACGACTGTCGCTTAGTTTGTAGTTAGAACCTGGGAAGTAGATTGACTCCCCCGGAGGTGGTGGTGTGTGTGGTTGGTTGTGTGGTAGGTTGGTGTGTTCACAGTAGTCAAGGAGAGAGGGGGAAACAATTTAGTCCGCTCAGATTATGCGAAGCCAAGCGAGGCCAGGCCGCGCCTTGCTGAGGTCCCGGGCGGTCTAGTTCTTACTGGCGAATGTTGCGGACTTAGTAAGGGACACTCGTGTCTAATAAGTTTCCATACCCCCCCCCCCGGTGTAACCACACAACCACAACAAAATGAAAACGTGAAAATTGGAAAAAGATCACAACAACTCAATTACAGAATGGATAGTAGAAGAAATACAATAGAATATTTTAAATATTTTACCATTTTGTATGGCTTCGATCTGCATCCAGTACAGCCTGAAGTCTCTCAGGCATCCTTTTAATCCACTAATCAATACCGTAAAAACTCAAATAGAAGAGAAATGTGCTAGGACGTTGGAATTTCCCTTGTCAGCTACGCGGGGGGGAAACACCGCAAACTCAGCCCCCAGTTGAGACAAAACAAAAGGAATATAAGTCGCGCCTTACTAGGAGAGGCAACGCCAACGTCCTAGCACATTTCTCTTCTATTTGAGTTTTTACGGTACTCTCTTGAGGAATAAGCTCCCACTCCGCCTTAGCTGCATGAAATAATTCAGCAGCACTATAAGGCCTTCTCTTCAACCTGGAGAATGGCTTTTTAAGTTCCTTTTTAAGAAGGGACCAAGCATTCTCAATAGGATTCAGATCTGGGGAGTTGGGTGGCCAAGACAGTCTTTGATATCCACAATCCTCCTGCAATTCTTTGTTTTCCAACCCATTATGCCATGATGCCTTATCAGCAGCCATATGAATAGTTCCTGGGGAGCTATTTATCCCTTCTATGAAGGAGATAAGGTATGGCTCATGGATTTCAGTAGCATACTGATGTGCATTCAGACCAAGCCTGTCTGATTTAGTAGGGTAGTCTTCCTAGTGGTACTTAGGTAGTCCAAGGAGGCCAGGGAGCGTTCAGGACAAATACCTCAGTAACCAGCCTGGACCTTCTCCTCTTGATTTGTAGCATTACTATGCGTTGTTATTGAACTCTAGAGGTATGAGTCTTATCACGGTAGAGTATGTCCCAAGAGGCTGGCTATGGGTAGCGCCCACTTAGCCAACTATCGGCTACATCTCACCGGGGGAGCTTGCATGGCAATATATCACATTGGATAGTCGCGTAGATTAAATAATGGACTGCATAGCTTGTATAGACGAAACTACCACTGGGCCAGTGAGTCCACCACCTAGGTATTGACTCCGGTTGTTGTCATAAAAGTTAGCCACTGTTATGACTTCGATAGGAAGAGTTTTTCCAGCTGCGGTTGTATTGGAGATGTATTGCAGAAACATATATCCTATTGATGGAGTTAAGTGTACCCGAGTTGGTCCGACACTTCCGGCAGGATAAATCCTGATGGAGGGTAGACATCGGACAGACCCTGAGCAGGACAGGGTGCTCACACAAAGGTCGGAAGTAGTGGTGAATGTCAAAGGCTTAAATCTGATATCTACTTAAGTTTAAGCATTTGGTATTCTACTTCGACAACCAACTGTTCCTCGAGAGAACTAAATTGAGTGAAGCTTTGAGCTTAACTATATTAATTTTTACTGTTGATTCTTCTGAATTATTTTACCTCATCTTTATCTTCTACTTTGAGTGTTTGGTGCGGTCGCAACCTTAGAGTTCACCTCTCTACAGGGTGCCCCCATTACAACTTGATATACCATTTGGGCTCAGGTGACAGTTATTGTAGCTATCTGTTGGAGGGTCATTTTACAACTTCCCGCTTCTCTTGGTCTGTCCTCAGATCGTCAAGGTTGTCCTTTAATCTCACGTTTTAGATTGGTTATAATCCTATAGTATCTGGGTTTAGACTAATACCTCTTATGGAACTGTTGCAATGCTTTTGCCTTGCGGTATCTTTTACCATCTGAAAAGGTTTCTATAAATTCTCTTCTGGCCCATACCCTTCCCAAGCAACCATGTACTGTACAAACTGGTACCTAAATTTTCATTTTCAATTCCCGTCTAATCTGTTATCAACCTCTGCAGTCACCACATAGCTTGGATCATTATCTACTAAGTCAGGTGTTGGAAATATCTTCTGAGGCCTGCCTATAGGATCCTCGCAATAGGGTTTCAACGGATAGTCATAAAATACAGGATCGATCTCCCAGCTCACTGGCAGCTCAATCTCATTGGTGTTAAACCCTGCTTTTCGCGTAACAACAAATGGTCTGCACATCCTCTGGTCTAGCTTTTCCATCAGCCTCTTAGTGCAGAGATTCTTGCCCTTAAATATCATTCTGTAGGCCTTCTTAGCTCTGCCGTGCATGACATCTTCTGATGTGACATACACCGGTGCTGGATGTGTATTTTGATCAGACTACTTCCATTGTCTTTCCTGTGCCTGCTGTAGTGTCTCTCAGATTTCTTGCTATGTGTCTGCCAAATCCTCTACGATAAACTCATAGTCTGGGTGTATTCTCTTATTGTATGACACCATCACTGACCATTGGGTTTGTGGCGAGAATCCATAATTAATTTCAATTGACAAGCCTTTGTGAATTCAAATATTGAAGTATTATATAAATCTTCTACAAATAGCAATAGCGATACCCAATCGTCTTGCTGATAGATGCAATAACTCATCAAGTATTGCTTTATTGTCGGATAAACACTTTCAGTTTACACATCACTTCCAGGATAGAATGCCATAGACAGATTCAACTTTACTTGCCCTAGTTGCATAACGCTTGTCGAAAGGTTAGACGTGAATAGGGTATCCCCATCAGAGACAATTGATTCAGGAAGGGGAAGGAGAAGCCAAATTTCTTTCACGAACGTTAAGGGTAGTTCCTTAATATGTTTCTCAGTCTTTGGTGGGATGAAGGGTGCCATCTGGGAGAAGCTGTCTACAATGACCCATATCTTCGTATACCATTCTGACTTTGGTAACCCAAGAATGAAGTCCATGTATATTGTGGTCCATAGTCTTATAGGAACTTCCAAAGGTTCTAGCAGCTGGTACTTCTTATGCCGAATGACTTTATTATGCTGACATACTGTAACAGGGGCACCCTATAGAGAGGTGAACTCTAAGGTTGCGACCGCACCAAACACTCAAAGTAGAAGATAAAGATGAGGTAAAATAATTCAGAAGAATCAACGGTAAAACTTAATATAGTTAAGGTCGAAGCTTCACTCAATTTAGTTCTCTCGAGGAAAAGTTGGTTGTCGAAGTAGAATGCCAAACGCTTAAACTTGAGTAGATATCAGATTTAAGCCTTTGACATTCACCACTACTTCCGACCTTTGTGCGAGCACCCTGTCCTGCTGAGGGTGTGTCCGAGGTCTACCCTCCATCAGGATTTACCCTGCCGGAAGTGTCGGACAAACTCGGGTACACTTAACTCCGTCAATAGGATATGAGTTTCTGCAATGCATCTCCAATACAAGCGCAGGTGGAAAAACTCTTCCTATCGAAGTCATACTAGTGGCTAGCTGTTATGACAACAACCGGAATCAATACCTAGGTGGTGGACTCACTGGCCCAGTGGCAGTTTCGTCTATACAAGCTATGCAGTCCATCATTTAATCTACGCGACTATCCAATGTAATAAATTGACATGCAAGCTCCCCCGGTGAGATGTAGCCGATGGTTGGCTAAGTGGGCGCTACCCATAGCCAGCCCCTCGGGATATACCCTACCGTGATAAGACTCATACCCCTAGAGTCCAATAACAACCCATAGTAATGCTACAAATCAAGGGGAGAAGGTCCGGGCTGGTTACTGAGGTATTTGTCTCGAAAGCACCCTGGCCTTCTAAGACTACCTGAGTACTACTAGGAAGACTACCCTACTACCCGTAGGCAAGAATAGACTCCTAGATGCCCGAGAGACCATATATGGGTGACCCCAATTTTGGCGGTTACCCATACTCCCCTTATATATCCTGCGAACGACATTCAGTCAGACGGACGGCAACAACGTATACGGTGTTAGGGCAGCTGCACCAATGACCTCTTGTGACAAGCAAACGAGCAACTACACAGCCGTCTGCCTATGACGCCCCGTTCCAACGCGGGGGCCAGAGGGGGGTGTTAGCTAAACCCGCCCAACTTCAATAGCATGTTCGGTCCACCATTATAGAGGCGTAGGGCCTCCCTGCGCAGATGCGTGTGCGGCCAAGAACATCTAAGAGCCCATAGAATGTGTGGCAATCGACCTCTAAGTTCTAGGATGACTTTGCCGGTGAAGGTAGGGTAACTTGGGTTCCTCAGTAGGGTCACCGGGACCCATGGGCATAATGACCAAATTCCCAAGGTAGGGTAACTCTGCCCTCTTATGCCTCTAACCCCTCAGGAAGTCCTCCAGTCATCCACAGAAGTCGTCTCGGAGCTCCGTGTAACATTTTCCTAAATCGCTTGACTTTATACGAATGTCTTCCCGAAAGGTTACCCTGCCTAGTGGAGTACCTCACGGCTACTCAACTATTCCCTAGGCCTTATCCAAGGATTACCAGCCATGAATATAATATATATACCACCTCTGGATACCACTTGGTATACCATTTGGGCTAAGGTGATAGTGATTGTAGCTACCTATCGTAAGGTCGTTACACTACTCCCCTCTTCTCTTGGTCTGTCCTCAGACCGTCAACGTCGTCTTTTAGTCCCACGGTTTGGATTGTCTATTACCCTATGGTCTTTAGGTTTAGACGGATACCTTTCATGGAACTTTTGCAATGCTTGCATTGCATATCTTCTAACATCTTAAACGGTTCCCAAGAATTCTCTTCTGGACCGTACCCTTCCCAAGCAACCATGTACTGCACAAACCGGCGGGGAAATGTCTTCTTAGGATTCCCATACCACCGACGGTCAACAAACTCTGAGATGACATAACTAGGCTCATTGTCTACAATATCTGGCATTTGTATTTCCTTTTGAGGTCTCCCATTGGGATCCTCTCGATAAGGTTCCAACAACCCGACATGGAACACAGGATAGATTTCCCATCTGTCTGGCAGTTCAATCTCATAGGCCCTAGAACATATTTTGCGTAGGACAACAAATGGTCCCACCATCTTGTGGGCTAGTTTTTCCATAGGCCTCTTTGTGCCGAGATTTTTGCGGTTAAGCATTACTCTGTCAGCTTTCTTAGCCCTGCCATGGAGGACATCCTTCAGCGTGACATATTCCGGAGCTGGCTGTCTTTTCTGATCATGCCATTTCCGTTGTCTTTCCTGTGCCCTTTGTATTGTCTCTCGGATTTCTTGCCAGGTGCCTTCCCAATCCTTAACTATAAGCTCACTGTCTGGGTGTATTCCCT
>Ga0307509_10001078_pt1 | contig 46650 bp, 68 predicted proteins | sample 10_EM_MG_FD_202245 | JGI IMG/M metagenome (GOLD analysis project Ga0307509, IMG submission 202245) | Populus trichocarpa ectomycorrhiza microbial communities from riparian zone in the Pacific Northwest, United States - 10_EM | ecosystem: Host-associated > Plants > Roots > Unclassified | place... | reverse complement strand
GGGAGGTGTGTGATGGGGGCGCTGAGTTGTTTGTTACATGTGCCACGCCCATTCATACGTATAATTGTGAAGAAGAGGGAGAAGGAGAAGGAGAAGGAGAAGAAAGGGTGGTTTGGTCTAGATTGTTTTGTTCACTTGACTTCACTTGAAAAAAAAAAAAAACAATTTTCAAAACAGGTTGATGTGCTGTTTTCTATGATTCTTTTCTTGCTGGAAACTGCCCTACTACGCCTTGTCTCGCCCTGCCTGTCTATCTGTCAATCCACCCATCTATCTATAGGGGATGGAGGAAAAGGGGGGGGTCCCCTCTTTTCACTACTAAGAAATTTGCATGATATGATGTGATTGCTTGGTATGTCGTTGGTATGATGATACGATACTATCATACGTGTTGTTGCTGTTGTGCGTGTGCTTTGGCGTAGGGCTAGTTCTTGTGCTCGTTTGTTTGGTAGGTATCATAAGTAAGCAAGCAAAGCGTGGGTGTAGAAGGGGTGGTGATGAGGGAGGGGAGGGAGGGAGGTTTTTGGAATTGAGTGTATATAACTGGTAATATCTAGTATGCGTGTGTTGGGGGGGGGGCGGGGGGTGAAGGGATAGTTGTACTATACTTGGTATGTAGTATGATATTTCGGGCTGGAATTGAATTTTGGAAAGGGGGAGGTGGAGTGGTGGTTTGTATAGTATGATAGGTCCAGCACTTGGGTGTGACGATGGTGATGATGATGGTAGTAGTGATGTCCTCGCTATGGATAAGGAGGAGGAAAGGGAAGTTTTTTCTCGGTCCTTCTTACTTCCCTTGGAGAATTGGGTTTTTGCCCGTTCTTATGTTTTTGCATTACCTAGTTTGAGGTTGAAACCCTTGATTGCTTGCTTTCTTGCTAGGAGAGGTGGATGAGTTACTGGTTGCGTATAATTTGTATTTACTGTAGTCTCTATAATTACCCGGAGGTGGAATATATATCGCGATACTAAGAGGCGGTTTAGATATTTGACAACTCCCGCGCGCGCGCACGAAACCATGTACGGCGTATATATATATATATATATATATATATATACATATACACATATAAGTTAGTTGATTGGCTGGTTGGTTGGTTGGTTGGTTGGTTAGCTAGTCCAGAACTCAATCCCGGGAACTCACAGACTCTTGCTTAATGCACAGAATGAGTTCCCGATTTCCAGAGTAGATGTAGAACGCAAAACATGTACTGTAGCCCGAAACTCAATTTCCGAAGTAGTAGTCTGAGATAGTAATAGTAGGGGGGGGGCTGGGTTATAGACCGACGAGCCGTATCTCCCCAGCAAGAGTAAGTAGTAGTAGAAACGAGCAAGCAAATTCGTTTCACGCTACAAAACCCCACCCAGTAAGAGCACAATCCTATAATAACCACTTCAGCTATTAGTGTACTCGAGTACTGTACCAACCTCCAAGATATTAGGTTTCAGTCCGGAACCTATTTAACTCTTGAAGTATACGAAAATGCCAAGAGTGGGCCCTTCTCCTCTCTTACCTGGGGGAGGAGAAGAAGATCCTAATCCCCCAATTAGCAAATAGTCCTTTTGTCTATCTGTTTTGACTACCGTACTCGGCAATGAGGAGATAAACGATATACATTTCCTCCTCCGGAAATAATTGCGTTGGCGGGAAAAAAATCAAGTTTGGTTAGTAGTACAGTACAGTACTGACCTTATCATAGCCAGCCAGCCTCTGGGAATTGAGTCCCGAATCCTATCCGCGGCGTTCCTCCTGGTGAGAGCTATTATTCCATCCCATCTCCTAATTAATAGTCGAGTGGTTGGGAATGCAGATTGCGAACTGGCGGAGTGAGTGAGTGAGTGAGTGGTCGGGAATAAACTCCGATACTCCTGCCTGCTGCTGCTCTGGCTACTACTCGAGAATAATAATAGGCACAACGATGGCCTGACTCAAGAATTCCAAGAGGGCGGGAGGGAGGGCGATACTGGTAGTCCAGCCCTCGACCAAGAGAGAAAGAGAGAGACCATAGGAGCACACTAGAACGATCATGTCATTCTTCCCGGCGGCCTAGAACCCGCCAAGTTCTCCAAGACCCTCTCCTCCTCTATTGCCTGACAGTTGCGTCCAAAAAAAAACTTCCTCTCCCCCGCCCCCGCCCCCAGGAGAAGTTTTTCTTCTTCTTTTCCTTCCCTTCCCTTCTTTGATAGTGTGGATAATATATGAAAATCAGGTACAGTAGCGCAAAACCACCATTTTCAAAATAAATAAGTGAGGCTCTTCCAGTGCAGTCATGAAGGATCGTCCAGTCCCGGCCAGGCGTTATTATTATTATCTATCCGCTGCGTGTGTGAATTTGCTCTTGCCTTTTTCTCCAGTTGCTGTGAAGTCTTTTGATGTTGGATATATATATAATAATAATTATATATATCATTAGGATATCATACATGATAAGTAGTACTCGAGTACATACCATGATTATCAGACATTACTCGAATATAATATAATATCATTACAAAATATATATATATATATAAGATATGGCAGGTTTCAGCCCAGCTCGTAACCAGCCTCCCTCTCTAGTTCATCAATCGATACCAATTCGAAAAATTCAAACCTGTGAATAAGGGAGATGGGGGAGAAGATGAGGGAGGTGTTGACTATTTTCCCACACTGAGGTTGCCATGAAACCTTACTCGGGTACAGTACAGTACTGCACTACCACTGCACTGCGCTGCACTCTACCCCATTCGGCATACCCCGTCGACATCCCATTGGGAGGCCATCCGGAACATTCCACTATCACTACCAATCCCTAGCTGAGGTAAATTCCAATAGTACCGTACAGTACGAGTAACTCGAGCACTGCACGCATCTACCCCATCATTGACCAGCCAAGTCCGTAAGGCAGAATGTGCAAATGCTGTGTACTGGAGCACCGGTATGTGTGTGCACTCGAGTAACGTAAACCCCATACTCAGCGGTGGGGGGGTTTATTTATTTATTTTACTCAAGTATGATGTTTTGCACTATGATAAAAAATATTTTTTTTTTTTGCTCGTTTCAATTAGATGAAGAAGGTTGAGAGTTGAGGTCTAGATTTCATGGCGGTTTTTCTCTTTCTTTTTTTTCCTCTCCTTCTTTTCCTTCGTGATACAGGAATTGTGGTTTGTTTGTGTTTGTAGCCTTAAGATGCCGGTATGGTTATCTATTCCCCCGAGAGAAAGAGAGAGAGAGAGAAAGAGGTATGCAGTGGAAGGAGGAGGAGGAGGAAGAGGAGAGGAGGAGAGCAGGCTAGACCGTGAATAACGCCGAGCTATGTTTGCCTAGCCATATATGGCGCTCACCGCTTACGATAATGCAGAAAGTATCTTATCTCGGGTATCAGCAGTTCAGCCTTCCAAGACTTTTTTTGTACTAGTACGAGTACTAGTGGCCTCAGCTACAAAGTACTCGTACCGTATCATAGCAATGTCTCATGGGAACAATCCATCCGACGATGCGAAATATTTATAGTTCTATCATAGACGCACAATAAGTGAGTACCGTAGCCCTCTACGGCATCATAACTGTAACCTCCATCATTGAACACCAAGACTACCACCAAAATTGTGTAACTTAAACCCGGGGAAAGAAAGGATGTAATGAAAGAAAGAAAAGAAAAATACCTTTCAGCACCCTCAAAAAAAAACATGGGATGAAAATCATCCCTGAAAAAATAAAAATACGTACCGTAGTACCACCCTTGTACCCCCCCCCCCTTAATCCGACGAAATATCAAAGATGAGACAATAAACCCCATGATCTACCACAATGTCACAGTCAGTCAGTTCAGTCAGCCACCCCACATTCACGACATAACTTTGTAACACACAGCCTTGCCGAAAGTAACTTGTACCAGTACAGTACGGTACTTGTGTGTGTGAACCCACCGATCGGTTCCCCCTATGATAGTTCATGCCGGTAAGCCATAATTAAAAAGACAAAAACATACAAAAAAGGAATGAAGTGAAAAGAGCGGAAGAGAACTTCTCCCCCCCCCCGAGCCAGGGCTGATAGATAGATACCGGAGCGCTGGGATGGTTACAGTTAGGTACAGTATCATAAGGTTAAGGGATGAAGGATTTCCACATTTCCGCATGTACCGGTAATCAGTTGACAAGCGAGTGTGTGTGTGTTGCGTGAACTTCTTCCCCCTTCCTTCTCCTTTTTCCCTGATTGCCGCTGTCATAGGTCGCGTGTTGGTTTCCGGGGGTTTTTCTTCCATGTCGGTTAGGGGTGAGTTGTGTATCGTACTGTGTTACCTACCTACCTATGATACTTGTATGATACCTACCGGTATCGTACCTACAGTACGAGTACATCACCTACCCTGCAGTTTATGTCGTCGCCCAACTGTACGGTTATGTAACTGGGCAGTACGGTACGGCGGCACCGGTACCGTGCCGAAGCCCACATCCGAGATGTGGGAGACGAATGGCGATAGGTGAGGAAAGTGATATATTATGTATGATATACAGTTAGGGTACGGTAGGCAGAATGCGGTAGGGTAGGGTATGTATGGCCCTTAGTAGGCAAGCTTACCGTAGATTAAATCATCACTCGGAGAACAGTGTGGGGGGTGAGTAGATTATCATACCGTACCTGACTGTACTCGCACTTGTCCTGCAAATACAGTCTGGAATCGGGAGAAAAAGGAGGTGAGGAGGAGGACCCACTCTCGTACTGCAATGAGGCATCATCAGACTCTGGTATGATACATAAAAGTAACAATACTAACCCTAACCTGGAGAGATATCAGAAGAAGTTGCCGGCACAGTACCGGCAGCATCGGATTCATTAGCAGAACTCGTCCGAACCACATAGCCAGGCCAAACCATGCCCATCAGAACAAAATAAAATAATAATAAAAAGTTTACTCATACCCGTATCATACGCTACCGGTCCTTCAAACCCTGCTTACTCGAGTTACCCCCGGGAATCAACCCATGGAATCCCAACCAATCAACCACAACCAACCAAAACCAACCTCCACACCACCACCACCATCATCATACCTTACCGGACTTGTCCAGGAGATGCGATAACAAAAGTTCCTAGTGGTGTCGTCAAATCCCCCACGAGTGACCCCCCATGATGATCATCCCCCTCTCCTCCTCCTCCTCCTCCTCCTCCTCCGCCATCCCCATCATCACCAGCATCATCATTATCTCCATCCACCCATCCATCCGCACCCCAAGAAAATCCTTTGTGAACCCAACATATTCCCAGACAGGTAGTAACACCAAGGCCAATGCAGTCAGACGCCATGAATCATCAACCCACGGGGGGGTGTTTTTTTTCTTCTTCCTCTTCTTCTTCCTCTCCCCCCCCCCCTCCGGAAGCCGGGGCTCCCTTACATTACCTGACCGACCATCACCTTGTCTTTACCACTCACTTTTGTCTCACCACCTTCCGGACCGCGACAACGACGTAAGAGGGCGGTATTTTACCACTTTAGGGTGAGTTTTTTTTCTTCTTCCTTTCATTCCTTTTCTTCCCTTTGAAATGAAAAAATGCCCTTCTTAATTAAGGCTCGCACTAATGTTTTGAGAGAGAGGCTCGTACGCATCAGGCCGGTAGCGTTAGTAGCAGTGGGTAGCGGAGTTGGGGGTGGTGGTTGTGGTGATAGTGATGGTAATGGTGGGCAGGACCCTTGCTTGCTTGCTTGCTTGTTCCCCTTCACGCGTTGCTTAAGATAGAGCTGAATAAGCAGCTTCTCTTCCCCACGGTATCCCCCTGTCCATAGCCGAACGTAGATGTGTGCAGACCTTCAGACAAACGATATCAGCCACCGTGTATGACATGCTGATAATCACTGATGAAAGACCGGTATGATACCGGTACAGCGTGGTAAGCCCTAAGCAATTCCATCATCACCCACATACGTCTTAGGAACCGGCACAAGGGTAACATTGAATTTCCAATATGACAACCTTACCCTGCCTGTCTGTCCGCCCGCCCGCCCGCCGGTCTACTTGTCTCTCCATCCATCCAGAGGGGGCAACAGACGACCCACCCCACTCCACTCCAGTATTGGCATCACAGCAAGAGCTGAAGAATATCACCATAAGTAGCGAACCTACCAATACCGTAACCCAATTCCTTTTCCTCCTTCCTTCCCCCAGGAAAGAGTGAGGGAAAGGGGAAGAACATGCCAGGGGGTCGGGGGGGGGGGGGTTGGAAACCCTTTTGCCCATAATTACTTCTTTTGCTTGGCCAGTATCAGTATCATCAATATTTACTTAACTAGCCCTAATAGGAGCAAGGAAAGAAAGAAAGAAAAAAAGAAAAAAAGATCAAGCGAAATGGTGGGTACCGTATCAAAGGAAAAGGTACTCCTGAACACCACGATTGGTTCAAGTCGGTTGCAAGACATAATAATAATAAAATGTGGATATTATGGGAAAAAGAAAATATTATTTAAAAAAATTAAAAAAAACCCAGCCCTAACCCTTTTGCTCCCCCCCGCCCCCGGTCTGCATGCATGTGTAGATGTGTGTGTGTCTGAGGGATGAGGTCCGGGTGTGGGGTGGGGTGTGAGTGTGAGTGTGGAGTGGGGGGAGGGATGGGATGGGATGGATGAGTGGATGGATGGACCCTGATACGGCATTGTCTCACGGAACACACCAAAAAAGCCCCAAAAAGGAAGGAAACTGGCAAAGAAGTCCAGTTTGATATTTATTGTTTGTTCTGATAACCGAGCGAATGGGGCTTACCCTACCCTACCCTACTATTCAACTCGCCGATGTTGCGGTAGCGTGGGTTGCCATAGACGAGAGAGAAAAAAAGTCTATTAAAATTTGGTCGCTTTTTCCTTTTTTCTTTTTTTCCTTTTCGTCTTTTTTCTTTTTCTTCCTATTTTGTTTTTGTTTTGTTTGTTAGTTTGTTTAGTCCGAGCACAATAAGCTACCGTAGCTAGCGGAGGAGAAGGAGGAGGAGGAGGAGGAGCGCTCGCTCACTGGCTGGTTGGAAGGGAAGGGAAGGGAAGGGAAGGGAAGGGAAGGGAAGGACAACCATGGACTTTTCAGGACCCGTTTCGTTTCGTCTCGTTTCGTTTCGGGGAAAAAAAGAAAAACAAAATAAACACCCTGAAGAAAAAAATAATAACGAATCGGATTATTTCCTTAGGTCACCCGGTTTTCTCGCTTCTTACTGTGTACTCTCTACCATACCCTATATTATTCCCGAACCGACCGACCGACTGACCGCACGATGCCGCAGTATATACGATACGATACGATAGCAATCACAGCAAGCAGGCAAACAAGCAGAACTCAAACGCTTCCAACCCATTCACTCACTCACTCACTCATAGTACTAGTATAGTTACAGTGCCGGTTTAGTGTAGAGTTCATCACACACATCACACCCCTACCTACGATACCAGTATGATACTCAAGTATATTTTCCCATTTTCCTAAATTTGCTCGTATCATACAGCCTCATCCTTATCAGTAACCCTACCAATACCCACCCACACACACACACACCAGGCGTGATAACTATAACTTTGCATCAGTACCGGTATCAGTAGAGGAAACCAAACCACGGTGAATTCCCCTCCCTCCCCCATCACTTTCTACGAGCAACCGCTACTCTAGTATCTACTACCTACCTACCCAAAAGCAAGAGAAGAGAAGAGAAAAAGAAGAGTACGGTACTCAAGCATGCCTACTTTTAAAAATAAAATTAAAAAAAGACTTCCCCACCCCCACGCAACAACAACCACACACAATCAATTCAACCAATCCTATAATAATACACAAACAAGAGGCATTTTCGCCATCGACCCTCCTTTCCCTTCTTCCCTCTCCTCCCTCCCTCCCTCTCAACTACAGTAACTAATTATAATAACCCTCATATTAAAAATCAAGAACCGGTCGGTATATCATAGTACGAGTTAAGTTAGGGTCGGTCGGTCGGTCGGGTCGGCTCCAAAGGAAAAGGAAAAAGGGTGCTATCATACTGTCCCCCCTCCCCCTCCCCCAATTTATTTATATCTTTATAAAACCCTGCATTACTACGGGCTCGATCACTAGACCTACTTGGTTTACGGAATTTTATTGAAATCTGGTCCGGGGGAATGGGATGGATGGATGAATGGATGGATGTGGATGGAACGGTATGTAAGCGAGTAATGAATGAGTAAATACGAGTAAAATAAATAAATAAATAAATGTCGGTATGTTCTTCATGCACTGTAGGAATACTGTAGGTAGGTTAGGTTTGGTTAGGTAGGTATGATAGGTATGATAGGTATGATGTTGTATCATAGGGCGGGTGAATGGGCACGGGTTTTTTTCTCTTGGCTAGTGGAGGGAAATGTTTGAAACAAAGAGTAAAAGTGACCACCACTTCCGTCTCTGGACGTATGATGATGATAGACTACTTTACCGTACAGCGCAGTTGCAGTGCACACCTTTCCCCATCAGACTCTTCGCTTTTTTATTATCCTCACCGCTATCCTTCAAATTGACCCTAGTTTGGATTATTAGCTAGGACGAAGGGAAAGTAACTTTGAGTGAGCGAGCGGGCGAGAATATGGTACAATCTCGTACGATGATGGAATTCCGGCTAGATGCGAAGGTGATAACACAACTGCATAACTCGTAGCATACTTGTACATAGTCTACCGGTGTGTGTATGTACGCGCAGCACGAGTTTACTGGCCAGATGGACGGGCAGGGCAGGTGGTTCACGAGTGGACTAACTTCAACCAAACCAAAAGCTACATACATACAAGCGCTCTAATCCATCATTGATTAACGGGGAGTTACGGTGGCAGCGTAAGAAAGATCTAGCGTATCACAGCGATACTAATGTCCTCTCACCGCCATAACAGTTGACAACGACAACGACAGCAACACCATCCGCTCGACCACTCTGATTTCAATACAGTATCGAATACCTATCTCTACCGCATCCCGCAAAAAGCGCAAGAAATTAAATGGAAAAAAAAATGGAAAGAATAGATATCGCAAACCGGTAAAGGGGGATAGGAGGAAAACTAAAAATAAAATAGTCGACCTCTCTTTATTCCACCCTTTATATCCTTTTTCTCCCAAAACCAGTCAACCCGAGTGCCCAATCGATGAAGCACGTGCGATCTATCGAAAAATTCGGACAAGTGACAAGTGACAGGAAGGATACCTCCGAATTATCTCCTTCGATTCCCTTGATAAGAGAAAAGTCCCGTAGATCAAATTTTTCCGATGGTCCAATGCGATCCCCAGGTCTCTCCCCCCCCCAAAAAAAATACTCATAAACCCTATATAGAGCCGAGCATATGTAATTATCGCCGTTTCAAAGTGTCGAGTGATCGCTCGTGCTTCTGATCGGATTGGATTGGAGGTGCACTACCAACACACGACTCAGATCTTGCATTTCCACGCCGAGATAGGCGAGCTCGAAGGGTTCATCTCAAGATCCCCATGATGCCTTGCGACACTGGCCTTGCTCGCATCGCTATAATTGGGGGGGTGGGAGAAAAAAAGTTCACGATGATCGGTGGAAAGGTAAAGCATCAGGAATGTGATTAATTATAGAAATGACGGTCGGGTTAAGAACCAGCGAAAATGAAAGATCTTTCGCCGGAATCCTCCCCTCATTGGAGAGAGAGAAAAGGGCCGGCATGCGTGCACGATGAGATGAGATGTGATACAAGGGGTTACCGCGTCCTTCTCCTTCGGCAGAAAGTGTTTCATAGTAGAAGAGCTTCTGAAGTTGAAGATTCTATTTGGTCGGAGGGCTAGGAGGTTGGGGGGTTTCTTCTTAAAATTTTGGCTTTTTTTTTTTCCTCGAAGAGATGAGAGATCTCTCGATATCGTACAGCAGAACAGCACATAGGATATGGGTGTTCCGTCAGGGCTTGTTCTTTCTTTCCTTCGTCACTCGTCCTACCACTGAGGTAGAGAGGCTGCTCGTTAAAACTCTGGATCGTGGCCGGTCGAGAATATGCAGAGACTTGTTGCCCTCCGTACACCCCATTCCCCTACCCAGTCTTCCTGGCCGCCCTCTGGCGAAGATGAGATTTTCATTGCCCTTCCCCTACAGATGAGATATTCTGTGGGTGAGATTTTTTTTCACCCCCAGCACCCCCCTCCTTCACCCTGACATTCCTTTGTTCGATGATCGATCTGTTACACGATCCCCGATTGAAAAAAACGTGGTACAGTAAGGCAAAAAAATTGAAAGATAGGAAAAGTGAGTGCGGGTGGAAGCGAAAGCTTGTTCTGATGTCTTCCATCGTGTGAATCTCCGATCAGATTTCCAAATTCTCTCGATCTGTTCCTATTGTTTCGATCCCGTAAACTCTTCTTCCACGTTCGATGCTTTCCTTCTATGCCAGGTTACCTGGCGCTCGTTGCCAAGAGCTGTCAGTCAGGAACAAACCCATATGAATAGCAAGCAGACCCCAAAGAAAATCAGCCGGACAAGAAAAAAAGGAAAACGGAAAACTTTATTTAATGCTACCCACCTCGCTGGAGCGCGATGTTCCTCTTCGTTTTTCCTATTTTTTCTTATCTTGCCAATTTCCTCTCTTCCTTCGGTGTTTGTGAAATCCCTCCCTCTTCCTCTTTTTTTTTTATTTTTACTCTTCGCCCCCCTACCTCTCGCCCTGCCAATCGCGGCATTATCAACTCATTATCTCCCTCTGTCACCGCTTTCTGCATCCCGGACTCGGGGAAGACTGGTTGCACTCAGCTAAGAAAATTATCTTGTTTGTCGCTTTTAACCGTCATCAGTCGGATTTAAATTCGAACAGCAACTGCGGTAGGTAATCATGCTTTTGGACAAAAAACCCCGCACTTTTTCAATTCCCACCACCCCTACCGCGCCGCAGTATTCCAAAGGAAAAAGGAAAGAAAGGGAGGGAAAAGAGCAGCAGACGAAAATAGAAAAAGGAAATAAATCAGAAAAGAGAAGGGGGAAGAAGAAAAAGTAATAAAAAAGGGTTGTTTCAAGCTGTATTTTGGTCGCGCCGCGTTGGGACCTTCCATTGTTGCATCATATTAATTGTACTTCACGGCTAACGGCTGTTTCGCGCATCAAGAGAGAGATGCAGTAGAGATAGAGGAAGAGTGGAAAGGAGGAAAAAAAAAAGCGCTCCTCAACCTGAACGGCCGCGCTACCCGACTCCAATTCAATCCTCCCGCAGAGAGGCAAAGGATGTTCATCAAAACAGATGTGTCTCGTAACTACTGGCCAGAGGAAGTGCTGAGAAAGATCTTCTACTGCGGATAGTGAATTTTCCAGAAAACTCAGCGTTTCACCCTTCGACGAACGAGGCCAAGGCGGGAGACCACTCCGGGGAACAGCACAAATTGAAAGGCAAAATATAAAAAAATACCATTCATTCCTTGTACTTGTACGTGTGCGTGCAATTCTGTGTGCTTTGCTGTGTGCTTTCCCCACAATCAGCATTGGCTTCCTTTGCTGATCGTCCGCTTCACAGGAGAGCTGATGATCCCTGACATTAGGTGGTCGGGAAGGCCTGTTCGGTTATCTATCCACCCCCCCCCCCCCTCCCTATCATTCAATCCAGCTCACCTACGTTTTCCCGTCCTACCAGTGCCGGAAATATTTGTGTTTTATTTTATGTACACGTCTTAGCATATGGAATGGTAGGTACCAAGTCGCCGTTTCGTGTCACTGCTTGCGAACGAACAGGTATCTGTGCGAAGGCTTTCCTGTTCTTCCACAATGAAAGTGCATTCCCAGGAAGTTGGTGCGTCAGCGAACTTCCCACCCTTCGCCTCCTCCTGCTCCTCCTCTGGAAGACCGTCACGTGGAATTTGAATTCCGTGTTATGCCCACCCCGCAGTTTTTCGCGAGACCAACGCACTGGAGGGAATATCAGACGCTCTAGTGTCGTGCCATGCTATGTTTGTCTCTCTACATCTGCCCCACTTCCTATATCTTTCCCCCACACTGCAAGTTGATGTTTCCAAACAGACAGTGACCCTCGTTACGTCATTAGGCAAGAGGGGGGAGATGCTGCCCTGCATGAATGGCTTGTTTATACGTCACGATATCCTTCGAAGATGCAGAGACAGCTTTACAATGCCGATGTTTTGGGTTAGATAGTTCGCCTCAGAAAAGTTAAAACCTTAATTCCGACAGGCGAGTGACCATTTATGATGATGTTAGGTAGTCCAAACAATAACGACGTAATCGCGCGTCCGCCGTTACCGGGTGTATTAGTAGAAGAATGATGCATCCCGCAGATAATAGGCCCGAGCCGTGATAATCATGCGAGAACATACAAGGTCAAGTACCAAAGTCTCCATGTCAGACGAACACATTCGGGATGACGACGACGCCGACAACGAACTTTTATCATGTCAATCCCATAACCAATACCGGGCGTCGGGTACGCCAGTGTGATGCCATATTCGTGGTGTTCAAGGTGAATAACCGCCCATTGTAATCTTTCCCCGTCGTGCCGGGCTCTGCTTTGTTTTTCCCTTCATACTCGAGCGCTTTTTATTATTTTATTATCAACTGTTGTAGAGGTTTTGTGCACAGACCGAGTACGTCAAGGATGATGAGCACGACACTCGGAAAACTTTGGCGTGGATCCAAAGACGCAACCCTTGGTAATGACCGCCGTTTGGGAAGCCCGGCCTGATCGATGGTTGGTTGGATACCAGTATCAACCACCCCCACCAGGCCCGACTTTCGTTTGCTCGCCCTGAAACTACGACAGAGAGGCTTGTATTCTAGGCGGTCTAAGCGCCTCCTCTCCTTGCTTAACCACGCTTTGTCAATTCCCTCTTCCTTGCCTTCCCTCTTCCCCGCACACTCCCGTTCTCTAGTTTCCATGCTCCGTTTAGTTTCCCTCCCGTACGCTGCCGTATGCCACCATCGTTCAAACGGACAACGGAAAGGACTTCATATCTTGCGCTTCCCTCGGATCCTGACGATCCTGTATGGATTTACTTGCACATCCTGGTAGGAGATAAGGTTGGTTAAGCGTCAACGGGGAGGTGATTTTTGAAGGAAGTGGAGGATAATTGCAGAGAGAAGCCCCAGTTTCCCTTGCGGCGCTGGGGAAATATGATTGGCTCTTCAGACGGGGGAGCGTCGACATGTGAGACGCGTACTCCTGATTGAGGTAAAGGTCGAGCGAAGCACGCGTTTCTTTTCCCTCATGTCCCACCTGGGCCAACCAGACACCCCTGCTCGTCTTGTGACTACATCCCTGCCCACTACCCATGCCGGCTCCACCGAAATTAAAGTCCCGCCGGCCATTGGACCGCGAAAGGGTTAGCTAACCGCCTCGTTTGTTGCTTTGGGGGGATGAAGAGCAAAGGTGGATTGTGGGCAAACGGTGGTCTGCCATTTGCCAGTGGTATTGCAGTGGAGGTAGGTGGTGGTGGTGGTTATGGTGGGGAGAAGGGAAGTTCAGTCGGCAGCCTTTGAGAAGGTCTCAGTCAGCCACAGAGGTGTCAACCTTCGGTTTCCCGTTACGCTCGGTGCGGCTTCAGCCGTGCATCCATTGCACAGTACGAGGGCACTCGCCTCTGAAGTCTAGTGTGGTCATCTTTGCTTTTTGATGGCCATTTCTGTCTTGGAGGTCTGGGCTATTGTTTATTTTTTATTTTTTTATTTTTTTTCTTTTCTTTCCCCCCACAAGCACTTGGAGCAGGAGCAAGCTTGCCGAGCGAGGAGGCTCTGCATACACGCTCGAGTATCGAAAAAGTAACTCCTGCGCTGCAAATCACGGTAGGCGGAACTAGCCATCAGCCCAGTCTACGAGGAGTGAGAACCCTTCCAGCTCCAGCGTCTGCTGTGCATTCGACCGAGGGAGGCGCGAAATATGATATGTGCTTTTTGTGCAGCGGCCGCAGGAGCTGAGAATCCGATACGACGATACGCTCGGACCTCCTTTCAGCATTGTGGACCGTCTTCCCTGCTGGTTGTGCGACGCTGCCGACTCGCCCCCGGCCTCAGAACTCCCACACTCACTGCAAATCATTCCATCTCACATCGACGCCGTCTTCTATATATCCCCTCACAGGTTCTTCGTTAGCTATCACATATCACTTCTGGCATATCTTTGTTGCGTTGCCCTCTCTGCTGCTGCTGCTGCGCTTGCCTGCCTGCTTCGCTTGCCCCTCCCTCGAAACGCCGGCCTGCTCAGTCCGTTCCTCTTGCCTGCTCAACACGCTGGTCCATTGCTGGCTACTTTGCTGGCTGCTGGCTGATTGTTGCTTGTTGTTGTCAGAAAGTGAGCTTCGACAATCTAGACTAAACCTGAGCACAGTGACTTTTTCCCCGTTTTCGCCTTTTCATACCTCACCCCCCCTCACCGCCCCCCCCCCACCCCTTGACGACGACGCTGTCGCTTTGCTTTGCTCGCTCATTCTGCCAGTTCCCTCGACTACGCACCAAAATCAGCAGCCAATCTGCTGGCTTTTTTTTCCACACCTGCAACCTAGAAGAAAAGCGCCCGTCGCTTTCCCAGTCTTTTTTTTTTTTACCCCAGATTTCCCTTATAATAATAATTATTTTTTTCTGTTCGCTTTGACTATTTCATGGTCTCTGCGTTCAGTATCTGGCTCGAGATTGTCGATCTTGTTTGTACCTACCCTCCTAGTACGTACCTTGCCTAGTCGTTTGTTTAAATACTCGTGAGCCCTTTCGTCCCCATTTCTGGGGGCATTCGCGCGAAGCAAGCGATCGAGATCGCTTCAAGATTTCAGTGGCTCACAAGGAACACGTCAGTTATCAGATCTAGAAAAAAAATAACTCCCTGCGACTCCTCTCCATCAGGACTTCTGCTGCGGATGCAATCTGACAGGAAAACGCTTCATGCTCTTTAACGAACGACTGAACAATTAAAGAAGCTTTCGAACAGAGGCACCGAATTTGCTTTTTGTACATCCGTCCTTTGGGTCTTATGCTGCAGGTCTAATCTTTTTTCGCTGGTCCGTCAATCGAATCGTGTGTGCCCAAACCCCAGGTCCATTAAGATCGGGTCAGATCAGATCGACGGGTTCATCGCTGCACACGTAGCAGCATCAGATCCATCAATAAAATTGATTGCATCGAATCCGATCGCATACACTGTGTAAGAAAACCAGGCCACGATTGCGCGGGAGCAAAAAAGGAAGTAAGAGCGGGGGCGGAAAGAAGCCTTCGGGCTCATCGGAACAAAAAGCTTAACTTATTCTATTCCCGGAACTGGCGATTAGCCACGAACCCATCATTGGGGTGGGTTGCTTAATTTGTGGTGGAATTTTTCTTTTTTCTTTTGGAAAGGAAGAAATCCCTACAACCAACGGCGAATAAGAAAGTCTAGGAAAATTGTTAATGAGCCATACTCGGATCCCTTCTAGGGACGATCCCTTTCAATTATCAACTCCTGTGGAGCCCAAGACACCAATGCAATTCCGCACGAAGTCCCAGTCGGTACGCTTTTTGCTGTTCTTACTGTCGTTTTCCTTTCCCTTTTCTTGTTTTTCTGCCTCTATCCCGCCCTTTGCAGAATCCATCATAATTCTGTGCTCTCTACCTTATTTTAAATGATTTGTTTCCTCAAAGTTCCTCTCCATCTTTCAAATTTCTCCGTGATTTTTTGCAAAAAAAGAAGTGTGAATTGCCGCTCATACTTGCCATCCAGGCCCATTCGCCGATCATAAAGCAACTGCAAAGGCAGAGCGAGCTAAGCTCAAGCCAGTTCGCCCTCCTCCTGGTTGATGCAAGTGGGCACTCCCAGCTGGTTGGGTCAGAAGCCTTTGAGGAGCATCTGAATCGTTGGCTGCCAGATGATATCCGCAAGGAGGCGTCTCAAATTTCTGCTGCTGCAGCGATGAAGAAGGGCGTTCAGCGCCATCATCGTAACGATTACGACAAGGATCACCAATCACCGAACCGCGACTCGAATGGAGTGGATATCGACGGCGACATGGAGGACGAAGACGATGGGAACGAGGGGGATATCGATGGGGGGCAATGGGCCGATGCCGAAGGTGATGAGGATAACCACGATGGCTCATCCATCCATCAGCAATCGACCCCTCCAGATGATTCAGACTCTCTTTGCTCTCCAAAGGCTATGCGCGCGAATGGGGATTCTGGAATACTGCTACCGCCTCCCCCGGCAGACCAACGGCGAATTATCCGAGCCAATGGTGCTAATCGTAAACGTCCAGTTCAACCAGAACTTCAGACAACACCGGCCAAGAAACGAAGATCGACGGCTAAGAGGCCTGTTCGAAGAGCCGATTCGTCATCGGGCGAGTCTAACGACGTCGTCTTACACGAAGAGATAGAGTATAAAGGGTTGGATATTACTAACGAAGAAGAAGTTAATACCTTTTTCGAAACTCGGCTACGCCAAATGCAGCAACTCGTTTGCAAGGTTGTCGCGAAGTGCTGGATAAAGGTTATAGAGCCGAAGAAGCAATCGAACTTCCCATACAATCGAGGCGAGGAAAGCAAGCCCTCCTGGTGGCCACCGAATGCACGACATAAGGAACCTGACCACCTGATGAAACCAGGTAAGACCAATGTCTGCGACTTGATGCTTAGTAAACATGCTTATGGTGGTATGAAGAACGCCTACGATTGCTTTTGACGATGCTGCGCTGCCGCAAAGTCCCAGTTGCGAAGTTGGAAGCTGCAACTGCAGAGGCCACAGCTCATATCCCGCCAGAGAAAGCTCCTCTTTTAGAAGAGATATACCGCGTAGCTAAGATGGAAGAGCGTTATCGCTCTGGTGGATTAGGTAACCATTCTTTCCTTAAACCTGGATGCGAGGCATAAGGCTCTTTGCTAACCGTTGCTAAAGCTCCTGGGACGTTATGCTTTGTTGCGGCTTCTGAGAAGATTGTCAAGAGTCCAAATCAGAAAGTGCCATCCCCAAAGATGAACGGAGGCTCTTCTTCACCAATCATTAATTCATCGGGCGCACTAAGGAATATGGGCCGCAGGATGTCGAGTGCACAAAGCCCAGGACAGCCACAACTCTCACCCATTATGACCAATGGGGAATCAGGTCTGCGATCTGCCCCGAGGCTGAACACCGACATTGTCACAGGAGGCTCCATACCTCATATCCAGTCGCAGAATCCCTTCCGTGGGAATAGAGGCCAGTCCAACGTCCAACCCCTAAATCCACAGACAGGGCTAGGCTACAGCACAAACGGATATGTGTCGCAGACATCCCCTGTTCACGATGAGCAGTATTTGGATCAAAACCAGATGTCATTAGGCTACACTCATTACCTCGTGAACTCGCAACAGCAGCAACCTACACCTCATCGTAATTCCGTTGCCACGTCTCATGGATATCCTGCGGCTAACCCTCCTCCACACCCTTCTCTTCGGCGGAATCACCCCAGCCCTAATATTTCCCAGCAATCGCAATCGTATGCCGGATGGTCCTCTCAACTGTCTAACACACCACTTGTAAACGGGATGTATTCACAATACAGTCCTAGCACCCAGTCCCAGCACTCACCCCATGGATCTCATAGCGGGCACCCAAGCCACGCACCTCAAAGTGCGAGTAATCCCTCAACGCCCGTGACAGCGACTTCTTATCAGCAATTACCACCTCACTCCCTGCCTCCCATGCACCAACATCAGCAGTCACAACTGGTAACAGCGCCTTCTCATGATATCCCAGATGGAGATGAACGAGGCGAGCAGCAATTTGAAGCCCCAGCAATGGCGGGCCCGATAAGGCCTAGCTCTATCCACCACCAGCATCAACATCTTAATGTGAGCTATTCCGATTTTTTGGAGAATGAGCATGACTTGGGAGCCGTCCAGGAAAATGCTGTTAGTGTTGAGGATGGGCAACAGGGTGGAAGATCGAAGTGACTTTCTTTTTTCTCTAATTGTATTTAGGAGGCTCCACGTTAAGCTATGTTTCTTTTTTTCTCTCCTTCGGTGTCTGACGGATCTTTTCTCAACTTTCAACGATGACATGGTGTTTGGCGCACCAGGAGTTTCTTATTGTTATTCGGTGGTTTCATGCGCTTATTCCTATTTTCGAACCAATCTCTCCTCGACCGCCTTCAGCAAGGTAAATCGGGTGAGCCGGGGTGGTTTAGTCTTGGATTATCTCCTTATCATCCCCTTTGCTATCTGTTTATATCTACTGTTAGCTTTTGTCCTTTCAGAGTTATCGTATTTTCCTAACCTATTGTATTTTTGTTGAGCTTCCATCTTCATTCTTCTTCCCTCCTTTCGGGGTATCTCCATCTCAACGGTGTTGTCTTTGAAACGTTTTTCGTCTTGGTATACCAGGTGTTTTTTATCTTTCCTTTTGAGTTCATTTTGTATTGGGGTTTAACGTTTGCCTTTATTCTTGCCCTCCACGTGGTCGGTTATTTGGTGTCCGGGATTCCTTCCGGTTGCGAGTCTGGAGTTCATTCATTTGCATTTATTTCCCCTTTGTTTTGGTGTGTTTGGGTTTTCTTTGCTCGCTGACAGCCCGTCATACTATTTTCTTGTGTCGAATGATTTCTTTTAGTTTGCCCGTTTACTTTCTGTAGTCGATTATGGGGTGTTAGTGCGTTGGTTTTTTGCTTCTGCTGCAAATATAAGTAAAATGAATGAGGCCATCATCATCGTGCATTATGATACCCTGTCCCGTATGTGGTCATATGACGTCACTCGAATTTCTCTTTGGCATGATATTGATGTTGGGCTGCGTTCTGAGAATTGATATATGCTGCTCCATCTCGGGGGTGATTGGATAAGGCGGATGAGAGGAAGAGCCGGGACCGCTAAATATTAGAGATCCGGGGATCTGCAGATCCACATTGATTTTCCTGGGCACAGGGGGGAGGACGTCGCTCTATTTTTCCTACAGATGAAACAGGTAGTACTAGCAGCCGATAAAAATGCAAGGAAGAGGCAATCCGGGCGACGACCCTTTCGTGGGGTTTTCCTGGAGAGAAAGTCAGCCTTTATATACCCGCCATGTCACCCCTTTCCCACCCATAGATTGCCCACCCCCGCTGGTAGAATTGCCTTATATCTTATATCATAACTAGCGGTGATATTAGGCTTCTGAGATTGGAGGTATGAATTCCGGACATACGTAAGCAAGCACCGGTATCCCACATCATCATCATCACCATCATGTGAAGGTTTCAGATTGAGGTTTGTACCGTTGGATATCCGAGGGTATCCGTGATACATATGTCTCGAAGGCTTGAGTATGATGGAAAAGAGGATTTTCTGTGGTCAACAAATCACTGGTTTGGGGCTATAGACTAGAGGTGTGAGGTGAGGGATCTGTAGAGGGTGGGGTTTCCAGTTTGGGGGGTTAGGGAGGTAGGGAGGAGGGGCTGTGATGTGGTGTGGTGCGGTACGGTGCGTTCCTGCGCTTACCATGAATAGGAAATAGGGAATTCGGGGTTATTGATTCCCCCCCCCCACTCGCTAGGGTAATCTCCCATGAGAGGGGACTGGGGGAACATTTAGGTAGCGCTTGTGTTACGCGTTATGACTTGGTGTAGGTCTTGGGATCTTAATCGGTGAGATTGCCATACCGTACTGGTTCATTAGGATCTGGAGGCTATTCCCGTTGCCTATCGAAATACTCTCTCACCTTAGATTCTAGGGAATGTTCAGTACTCGAGTATCGTACTTTCGAAATCATCCTGTCATGGATCTAGTGGTGAGGAGGGCTGGCTGAATACTGACTTGACTTGGGCGGTTTTAAATTCGAATGTCTAGAGTCACTCTGGCATTTTCCTCTTCCTGGGTATTAACTACGAGATCTCTGCCTTTGTTTAGCATGCGAAGCTTATGGCTAGGAGTAGTAAGTACAGTACTGGCCCTAGAGTCACCGGCCTCAAAATAGTTATATTTAGACTGCCAAGTCTCTGTCGAAGTTCCAAGGAGATTAGCTGACCCAATACTCCCCTAACATATATTCCCCCAAGGGTTTGCTGCAGTCCTTGCATGGGGTTGGAGTATGTGGAGTTCTCCAGACGGGGGGTTCAATTGCCATGCTACCTTTGGCTTACCTAGCCCATGTGACTACTGTCTTCCCCTGTTTTGCGCATGGTTTCTCTCCTATGAAGGTGTTACCCTCGTACACTTCTATCTCCCTAATGCGGCCGGATTAAGGCCGGATTAAACTTGACTTATTTTGTTTGGTTTTTGTTCTTCCAACATTGTCCTTTTCTCATCGTTAGCTAATTACTGGTGCCAATGGGGGGGGGACACGTTGCTGAATTACACTCCAAGAGTTATCTAAACAGGCATCCATCTTTGGAATCTTAGATTTGAAGAATTTCTCGGGTACTGGTACCTACACTAGTGCATTTTGTAAGGCTATGGGATGGATATATTTCTTGTGATTTTAGGTTCACTACGAGTAAAGGATCTTATCAGTCAAAAACTGACTATCGTATGTCTGGTGTGTACTGGGGTATGCAAATAGGCAAGGGGAGGAATGGAAGTAAGGTTGGAAGTGCATGGTAACCATAGCTCGATTGAGTGAGCCCTCCTTTCGCACACCTAACATCCTATGGTATGGTAATATACTGTAATTGAGAAGGCTGGAATCTTGGATATGATAAGAGAAGAAGGGGCTGGATGTATTGAAGCGGCCTGACATCTGCCATTCCAACCACATTCCGGTGGGCCTTGCACCGGAAGGAGAAGTGGTGTTCAACTCCATCCAATTCAATCACCCGAGTGATCAATCATGGACTCTGAAGAACTTGTGCTAGAGCTGATTTATGCGTTGCCAAACTCAGCTTTTCTTCTTCTTCATTGAGGCTATCCAATTTCTTGATACTGGCGTCTGTCGCTCAACCATCTGGGATCTCGGATCCTCCCAGTGTGCCGGAGTAGCTCATAGTCCATAAGTGAGTGTTGATGGATCCAATGCGTAACGAACAGCAGGGCAGCATGGGTTCCAATACCCAGCCCATCCTCCCAGAAGTGGGTATGTGTGGATTAATGGGCATAAGGTCTCTATAGATGCTAGCGCTGAATTAACTGCCTATAGACGGAATGTCTCCTAAGCTATTATGGATGAATTCGCTGTTTCCTACTTATCCTCCCCTCATGACATGAAACTTGTTCAATGATCGGTGATGTTTCTTGTGAAACGAGCACAGTATGGGTATTGTATTCCTTATGTTCCCCATATCACATGCGATCTCGTTTATCGGATGAAATGATTTCCCTAAGCTCTGCTGCTAGTGAGCACTATTGCTTTGGTATCCAAAGATGCTTTTGCACGTTCTTGCTGAATGGAAGGTATCTTCACAGAATCAACACCGGATTCTCACTGGGGTTCAGATGGATTGCGGATTCCTGGGCGAGGTGATCCGAGTAGGTATGGGCTAGGGTATAGTCCTCGCCCAACTTATCAACCCTTAAGAAACCTTTAATACTAAGGTATCGTATTCTGGGGAGGTGCCATTTCACACCGGTAATGCTGGTGCTCTACACGAACGAAGTAGTTCTTCCTTCTTCCCCTAAGCCCTCCTTTCGAGCCCACTGAAAGCCGCTTGACGGTTAGCACCTGTATTCTTCTAAAATCCGCTCCACCACGTTTACCCCTATTTCTACAATCTTTCCATATGCTGCGAGCGTCTGGCAAGCTGCAACCTTCTCCATCAACCATGGTTTGCATTCTTCCTTAGTATTGCTCAATAGCAGGCAATATGGGGCTCTCATCCACTCATCTTTCTCTATTCTTTACTTCCTTAAACTAGCGCTATTGTCACAAACAGGAAGTTTTATTAATCTCTAGCTTGCATTGCAAAACCCTAATAGAGTATCGGGAATACCTCCTGCTCGCTTTGCCAGGTGCTCGCAACGTAGGGGGAGATATCCTACTTCTTATTTCCTATCAAAACAAAAGCCTGCACTTACTTTTATCCCTATCTTAAGAAAATAAAATGATGACAAAAGCCATCTGTTTGTCAAATCAATTCAAGAATCTTAGAGTATGCCGGTTCCTAGCCCGGGATTTGCATTGTTGTAGACTATTTATTGAAGCACGCAGGAACCATCTTCCAGTGGGGCACTGGATCCGGGGTCAGCATGTTCCAGATCATCAATGATTGGATTACACGACGTCACAGCCAGCCGAACGAGCGGGAGGAACAGCTCCTCCGGATTGAGGACCACCTCCTCAAATCGACCGAACACCCCCACTAGCTCGCTAGGTCCGCAACGCCGTGGCCTGCTCAACATACCATCCGGCTGACGAGGAGTCGAACTCCCAATCTTCCTATAAACGCTAGTGGGGACCGCTCCCTGTAGCCATTGGGCTGCTAGGGTTGGGCGATAATTCTATGATTCTTCGAGTGTCTGGTAGGAGATGATTCTCTGTTGAATGGTGGCTCTACGGGGCACGGAGGGATTCGACTCCGGTTGAACATCCGTTGCGGAAAAAGTGTCAACATGGAAGTTATCCAAGGCGTCTGCCATACATAAACTCTGCAACGGGGGTGTCTGTCTGAGAGAAGTCCTCTGGTGATGAGGGGCTCGAATCTGGAAGTCGTGCATTGGCTCCTAATATCATGATCTTGACCGAAAGGCATTACCACAAACTCGCGAATAGGTAGTGTGGACAGTGGGTTTCATGGTAGCCAGTCCAGACTATAGCCTTATTACTGGTTTTTAAACCTACTCTCGGTGCACGACGCCTACCATGCGATGCCCTATATAACAGATGGACTCGGGGGAAAGCTTCCGATTCTCGAGTGATGAATTGTGATCTCCATTCCAGGGTTTCGCTTAATGCGGCCTACCGATTCTTGTCCCTGATCTTCTACATACCACAGGCCTCTCCGAAAACCGCAACTGGGATCCTGGCAGGATACTTTATTCCTATTCCGACCCTCAAGCTCCACTCCCTCACTCTCCACTACCGTACCTATGCTATAATATCACGTTACTTGCCTTACCCCCAAGCCCCAGCCCCCCCAGCCCCCCGCCAACCCCGCCTGCCCCGGAAATTCACCCCCCAGTAAACCCCACATGACCAACGACAGTCGCATTCCATACGCCAAAATGACGACTCGTTCAAACTCTTCCCTGCCGCTTTCCCCGGATCTTCCCTCTATCCAACAGTGTTAAATGCCATAACCAGCCATTTGGCAGGGATTCTCCGCATTTTGAACAATTTGCAGTCACGAGCACGAGTACGAATTCGGGGAGAGAGGGAACCGGATATTTCCGTGTTTGATAGTGTTCGCGGAGGGACTTGTGAAGTTTCAGCTATAATTTCATGATAATACTCCGAGTTTAGATACTGGTATTATGCCTCTCGAGTGCGGCGGATTGGGCGGGTATCATAGATGGAGATCGGTGCGACGTTGGGAAGGGGTGAAAAAAGGAATGAAATGTCACATCAACACAACATGGCGGCAGTTGAAAGAAGGAAGAAAGGGGGGGTGGGAGGAGCTAAGTAAGTCGCCACGATCCATACAATTCAATCCGGATGTTATCTCTCCATCCACCACACCCTACCCAGTCAAAACGCACGCAGCACACACACACCAAGAACGAAAGAGAAAAAAGAGACATTCTCCGCCGCCAAAGCGTGACGTGCAACCATTCAGCCTCAGTCCTCCCTTTCTGCCTTCCGCTACCACAGCACGCAGCCGAACCAAGGGGGTGAGGGGAGAAGGAAGGGGGGAGGGAAAAAAAGAATGACGATGAACATTCTGCTAATCTCCTCCCATCCTCACCTTCAAAAATGACATCTAGGTTTTCAGCTTCGAGTACTACTACTACGGCAGCAGCAGCAGCGCAGAGTCCGCTTGTTTATCGATCTGCGGCTAAAGTCGGAGGAGTGCCAGGAGGAGGAGGTGGAGATGGTTTGCGTTCTCCAGGAAACAACATGAACGGTGGAGCTTCGAGTGCTGTCACCCCGCGAAAGCGGCCTGCGAGGTCTTCATCAACGAATGTGCCGCCAGAGTCGCCGTTGCAGAATATAAGTCGGAGGAATTCGTTACTGCCAGATAATCTCCAGGACGCTACAAAAGTGCTCGTTCCATTACCGACGGATGCAGACTCATCACCCTGGCATAACGTCCCGCTCGCGTTTGCGCTCTTGCCTGCCCTTGGAGGTATACTCTTTACTGATGGGAGTTACTTTTTCACGGATGTTATCCTTATCTTTCTAGTGGCGGTGTTTTTGCATTGGCTAGTTAAATTTCCGTGGTTTGTTCTACTTGGGTCCATCCCGGGATAGGGGAAGAGGTTGCTAACAAAAATGGTGATGATAGGGAGTGGTACAACAGCTCTCACGCGCTGCGGTACGAGCGAGATGCGTTTGACGCCCTAGTGACACCAGAGGAGCTCATGAAGGATGGTGGTGCACCGGATGCGACGCGGTCTGCGCATGAAGAGGAGTTGAGGACTGCTGCTGCTAGGGAATTGCGGATGAACGAGATGTTAGCTCTTCTGGCCTGCTTTGTTGGTCCATGTATTGGAGGTTGGTTGCTGCATGCTATTAGGTCGCAGTTGTCTAGACCGAGCGAGGGGCTTGTGTCAAATTTCAACCTCACGATATTCGTTCTCGCGGCGGAGCTCAGGCCTGCGGCTCAAGTGGTCAAGTTGATTCGGAACAGGAGTTTATATCTTCATTCGGTTGTGCACCACCCGCCAATGACTAGGGTGGATGCGTTGGCGACAAGGTTGGAGGAACTGAATGCTGAGGTTCGAGATCTCACATTGATGACGACCAAGGCTGTGGATAGAGATTCCCATTTAGATGCTTTGACGAGTTGGGTTTTTGCCGATAGCAGATATCTGCCCTGGGGAATATATTGCTAATTCGGGCTCGCAGGAGCGGTGCGCCGTTACGAAAAACGCGAGACAGTTCATTCCGCTCAAACGGAGAATCGAATCCTTGAGATAGACAGCCGTCTAAACGATGTTCTTACTCTTGCTGCTGCTGCCTCTGCTAAGCAAAACCACACCACCTTCTCGATGATCCTGTTCGAGTGGACCTGTGCTGCGATCGTCGTCCCGCTCTCGCTGACCTGGAGACTCATCAGTTTGCCGGCCAAGGCTGTGGAAACTTTAGCGGGTTTGGGTAAAAACCAGCAATTGCTGAAGGGCGGGCGTCGTCAGCAGCCAAGGTTGAAGGGCAGACCGAAAATCGGGAAATCTAAAGACGCGGGGAATTGAGACGAATGTTTGTTGACTTGGTAGGGGAAACTTGGGCATGGATTCTATCGCTGGTAGTGCGGGGGGCATCTGTTGCACGCGTTGATGAAGGAAATATTATTAAGATGTTAGTGGGGGATCTTTATTTATCTTGGGGCGTTTTGTTTGCTTTTTCTCTTTTCCGCCTCTATCTCCACTCTTTAGGCCCACGAGAGAAATTGGGATGTACTCGTATTATGCGGTGCACCTGCCCAGGGCTACCGGTACACTTTAGTACGAGTAGTATGATAGTAGGAGATCTATACTGTAAATAGCTATTCGACTTTAAACTTAAATTTGGGAAAAGACGCATTCCATGCAATGCAGGGAAAAACGAGATGCGAGGAACGATGCAACTGACCTCGAACGCTGGCTCGTATTGGGGAAAATCTCCAAGAAAAGTGAAAGTGCAAATTTGTAGGACCCCATAATTCGGTCAGCCAATCCGATGGTCTAATCGATAACGTAAGAAGTGAAGTCGGGCAATTACACATGTCATTCGGTTATCATATGACACGGCGGGTTTCAAGGATTGGGAGCTTTTTTGTTTTGTCTTGTTTTTTTCTGAGGATTTTTTTTCCCTCCAGAGGGGTAAAGGAGGGGCAATCATTAATCATGAGCCAAATAATTTTGCCGTACGTGCGGAGGAGAGCGAGATAAGTGCGCCCTGGGGGGATTACCGGTGCGAATGCTGGGTCGAGCATTCAACAGTTCCCTATAGCAAACCCCCCGGCATTGTGAACACTCACCATTTATTGGCTCATATTTATTGAGCTACACGGCTTCAAACCGTAGTTCAAAGAACTCTGCAGGCCGGTGCTCATTGTCCTAGATGTTGGCTATGTAGGGGAAACATTGTACCAATGAGGGAGAAAAAGGGAAGAGGATGAGGAAGGGTCGGACGGGAGATCTAGAACTACAGCTATCTAGGGCTTAGAGATCTGAGTATGGAAAGCCGGAGAGTCAATACACTGCCCGTTTACCCGTTTGCTTTGCAGCGAGCTGGCGGCCGGATATGAAGCCTGCGGACAGCCGGAAAATTGAGGGTGGGTGGATAGAGGAGCTCTGGCTCTGGGTTCTTAGAACAATTTCGTATGGAGAACCTCAAAGAATTGAACAGTGTGCTACCGGTATGTCGTTCGAGCTGTCCCACTGGTAAGGTCTGATATTCCTCTAATTTTGTTTTTGTTTTTGCTTGTATGTCCTCTTGAGGGGCTGAGTAACTCGCCCTTTTGTCGTGTCTTTCGCACCTTTTCCACAGAAGGAAATTTTGGACTACCTAGCACAGAGTTCAATTATCTGGGATTCTTGGGTAGCAGTACTGTACTGTACCAACGAGGTTTTTTTTTCCCCTCCTCACGTCGCTTCTCTCTCCAGCGTGAGTGTTTGTAGGGCCTTCCATATCATAAAATCGAGATAAGGAACAAGAAAAGGCAAGAGAATGAGGTAAGAAAGTAATAGTTCCAAATATTTACTACTCTGCCCTAACTGATCTTTCCCTCTTTCGATTCTCGTAGCTGCTTGTCAAGTTCTGCCCTGTCGAGCCTTGCCTCTTTCTTCACCCCTCACACGCCTCCCCGCGCTATAGATAAAGCTTGCGGTCGACTCATAATTTTCTCACTCTCACCTTTTCACCCATCCACACACTCTCTTCATCCTTCTCATTCTTTTGCTCCTCCCTCCCCTTCCTCCCCCACCGGCTTCCGCAAAATCTAACAGTCTACTCGCAAACCCTTTGTCTCAAATTTAATTTGCTTTTAACCAATGTCTACCGCATTGCCCGTTAATGGCAATCATGAGCGTAGCGCTCCGTCGACTGACTTTACTGTCAAGACTGGCCTTGCTCGTATGCTAAAGGGAGGTGTTATTATGGATGTTGTGAATGCAGAGCAGGTATGATTCAATGCTTGATAACATCATTTTCTTTGCAACTATTAACAGTCGACCAGGCAAGAATTGCTGAGGAAGCTGGCGCCTGCGCTGTCATGGCACTCGAGCGTGTCCCCGCTGATATCAGAGTCCAAGGTGGCGTTGCCAGAATGTCCGATCCCAAGCTTATCAAGGAGATTATGGAGGCTGTCACCATTCCTGTCATGGCGAAGGCGAGGATTGGTCACTTTGTCGAGTGCCAGGTGTGTTTGAGTGCGCAGAAATTTCAACACCCATTGATTGGTTTGCTTATTCAAATTTTTAGATTCTAGAGGCTTTGGGCGTGGATTACATTGACGAATCAGAAGTCTTGACCCCCGCCGATAATACCTACCATGTCGTTAAGCATGGCTTCAAGGTTCCTTTCGTCTGTGGATGCAGGAACCTTGGCGAGGCCCTTCGCAGGATCAGTGAAGGCGCTGCTATGAGTGAGGAACTCTAAACCTCCAATTCACTTGGCTGGACAACTAATTGCTCTCAGTCCGTACCAAGGGTGAAGCAGGGACTGGCGATGTGGTTGAGGCAGTTAAGCACATGCGCACTGTCACTGCTGAGATTCGCAAGGCTGCATCGATGTCCGAAGAGGAACTTTATGGTTACGCAAAGGAAATCAGTGCGCCATTCGATCTCCTCAAGGAAACTGCTAAACTCGGCCGTCTTCCTGTAGTCAACTTTGCTGCTGGAGGTGTAGCCACCCCTGCTGACGCCGCACTCATGATGCAATTGGGATGTGATGGTGTCTTTGTTGGCAGCGGAATCTTCAAGAGCGGAAATGCGGCGGTCAGGGCGAAGGCAATTGTTCAAGCCGTCACTCATTACAACGACCCCAAGGTTTTGGCTGATGTTAGTTGTGACCTGGGCGAAGCAATGGTGGGCGTCAACGTCGACGCTTTGCCAGAGTCTCAGAAGCTTGCGAAGAGGGGGTGGTAATGGTGTTTTTTTTCTTCTAGAAAAGGCGTAAAACGGGCTTCTAGTTTTCTCTGCGACGATCTTTTTGAACTGATTTCATGTTCTAGCAGGATTTGGTGCTGGGTGGGGCTAGTAGCCGATCCTAGACTGTATATCAAACTTTTCTACTCTACATTTATCAGTCGGCAATAGCTTTTGTGCTTGATTCCAGTATTTATCGGTTTTATAAAAGAATGTACTCGCTACTACTTTCCTTTTCTTTTCTAGTTATTTTGATGAGTTGAGGTGAAATTAAAACGCGAAATTTGGGACTCGATCCAGTGCAAGGTTGGAAATTTGGCAGGATTTGTATGACCATTCGAAACTTTTTTTTGCGGGACCTTCACGTTGGAATGGGATGGAACGAAAGGAATTGTCATTGAGGGAGAAAAAAAAAAAAATTCAACCCCACCAAACCCACCGAGCCCCACCTTCCTATCTTGGCTAAGCCTCTTCTCAAAAAGAAAGCTCAACGTTGCAACTCCCCACAATACCTCCGAACTCATCCCATCATAAAATGACCCCCCCACGCACAGTAACAAAAACCGGGCTAACTACCTCCACCAGGCTCGAAGACACCTCCGACTCAGCCTCAGAATCCGACGACGACCCAACTCAATACACCTTCACCCTCACTCCGGACCTCCTATCAACGATCCACCCAACCCACTCCTCCTTGAAAAACTCCCTCCGCACGCAAACCCGCAGCCTAGGAAACCGGCTCAGATCAATCACCACAGACTCACAATTCGTCCTCCGCGTCGCCGCCGCCTACGCCCTCCCGCTCATGCCTAATGCCCGAGCGGGCGACTGGTACGTCCCACCAGAGTGCAGGGGTAGTAATACGAGTAGTGCGTATTTCAAGAGTACAGACGGACACCCAGGGCAATGGGGATTCAGTATGCGCAGGTTGAACTTGCACGTTTTGGAGTGTGTGGGGAGGCACTGTGGTGTTGTCCTCGTGGACTCGACGAGACGGGGAAAAAGGTTCCCGGATGCGCTGAGTAGGACAGTGCCCGTCTGGATCGCGGTGATGAATTGGTGCTTGTTTGGCGGCGGCGGCAGGGGGGGGTTGTGTGTTTCCGAAAATATGGTTTCGGAGAGCGAGAGGGTGCAGATTGAGCGGTTGGTGCCGGGGTTTGTGGAGAGGTTTTTGGTAGAGTTCTGATCTTGGTGTTGATTGATGGTCGTATGATCCACACTAAATGATTTCTCTGGGGGGGAAACAGGAATTAGGGGTAGATTTGTCAAAGTACAAACGAACCATCACGAAACCCCTCCGCCCAATATGGGTATCCCCAGAGTCCACGCTCCCCATATCGCCTCCCAAATTTGAAGAATTTACTCCCGTCGTCCTCTTGACTGCGTCGAAAATGACCCGCGGGGAGGGTATGGAAGGAGAGTACATCCAAGGCGCCGGAGACGACCACGAGGGGTGGGCTACCGTACTTACCCCCCCTCCCCCCCCCCACACACACATGCCCCTAAGAACTATGGCTAATAGAAAGGCAGGAATCAGGCCTAACGCCAACTTTATTCTGGCACCACCACACAAAAATAATGTCCGCGCCGGAACAAGACCTCCTAGAAGTGATCAAGAACCTCCCACCACCATCATCGAGTAACACGCTGGATAGTTCAAAGGTCACTAGAATTGGTCGGACAAACATATACATTGCCCCAACATCCGCTATACCAACCCTCCCTTCAATACCCACCTTCTACCATATAATCTGCACATCCTCCACCCCACTCCCCCCCACAGATGGAATCAAACCCGTACCATCACACCACCCCATCCCAAATAACCCCCCCGGCGCAAAGCTCCTGAGAAAACTTTTGCCTGAAATTACTTCCTCCATCACCAACCCCGCAGGGAACATACTTGTCACTTGCGATAGCGGGGAGCACGTAGCGGTTTGCGTTGCGCTGGTGCTGTTGTGTATGTATTACGACGATGAGGGGGGGTTCGGGGAGTCCGGGGAGAAGGGGGTGGTGGTTGATAAGACATATATCCGGAGGAGGCTGGCTTGGATCACTACAGCTAGAGAGGGGGCTAATCCTGCCAGGGCGTTTCTGAATGGGGTAAATGCCTTTTTGATGGGCGGGGGGCGATAGACCTTAAGTACGATAATGTATGATATACAGTTTAAGATAGATAGATGAATGGGTTGGTAAGGTTAGGGCGTATAGGTATATGGGAGTTGCTTGGCTCGCCTGGTTTGTTTAGTCTGAGAGCGGATGATAAGTCTAATGATATGGTAGAATTAGGAAATCTCGAGCTAGCTCCGCATCCCCCCATTTCTCATTTCCGGGAATTCACCAAGTATATTCCGGCCCTCCCGCCTCCTTCCCTTACAATCAGCTAAGCAGCACCGTCCTCCTCCCCCTCCGGGTGCAACGTCAGGATCGGTGCAGTAGCCGTATCCCCATCAAACACCAGGAAATTCTGCAACGGCTGCTCCCTCTTCCCAAGCACATTGATGACATCCTGCGCCAGGATCCCGCCCAGAACCGCAGCGACGGGTGCCACCTCCGACGTAGCGTTCTCTACAAACGGCCCGATGAAACTTGACTTGACGATATCGTCGGGCAAGCCCAGATCACGGTTAGCCTCCATGATCAACCTCGTCATCTCGGCAAAGTCCTCGCGTTTGGCTTCCGGCAGGTGGTTGTGGGCCTGCTGGAATTTCCAGAGGGCTTTCACGCCTGGGAGGATGTTCGGGACCATGCGGCGGCGGCGTGGGCGCCAGGCAGAGTCTACCTTGCTAGAGATTACCGAGCGGAGGGGGGAGTAAACTTCTTGTTTTGTGACGAACTCAACCGTTTTGCTGGAGTCTTTCTTCTCACGGACGGCTGTTACGGAGCGGGTTTTGGTTTCTTGTTTGAGTTCGGTTCTCATGTTGGATTTCTCGCGCTCGCTGGGATACACGTTATTTTGGGGTAGGGGGGTTTGGAGGGGGGTGTATACATTATGAAGTCGTGCCTTATGAGGTCCGCAAAGATATACCCGTACATTCCGTATGATGCGGCGGCGTAGAAAGGACGATTGCACTCACGAGTGATGTCGTTTATATGCAGCTTAGCTTAGCAGTTAGAATATGCCAGCTAGGAGGCGGGGTTCAAGGAGCATAGGATACCAAACAGTCAAGATCTAATTCCGTCGAAATAACGATGTCAAACTTGCCGTAGAACTCACTGTCTTTACTCCTGGGGTCCGAAGTATCCACGTTAACCGCTACACGCGGGTTCAACCGCTGTAACGCCGGTGCTGCCGCTTCCGCTCTCTACTCCTGTCGTCAGCTCATTCCCGGATACCTCAGAGAAAACACCAAACATTCAAGCCAACACTCTCCCCAGTTATGAAAAACTGCGCGCCCAGATCCTCCTCGGTAACAATTCCGGGGTCCAAGACTGTTAAAGAGCCAATTCCAGCAAGAACTAGGTTCTTGGAAACTTCGTTGGAGAGGGCTTTTATGGTTATCACTAAGATGTGGGCATCGCGCATTCTACGCTGTTTGTCAGATCTAATCTAACGGAAGGAAAGGTGGGAAGAAGATATACCTAGCCTGGGCTTCCATTCCCCATAGTCGGATTTGGCGATCATAGAGGGCTACTTCGTCTGTTGCTCGTTAGGACAAACCGTAATCCCTAGCCTGGTGGATGAATGGGATCCTACCTGCGGATATGGTTTGAGCTTCCGCAATAGCCTCCGACGCAGAGCCGATATCCGGGTCGGGAACGCTGTTGCTCGTTACTGAAGGGGCCATAGCAATGCTGGGTAGAAGGTGTTTCCGGGCGCCAGGGAATGGGTTTGAAGGTGGTTAGACGGTGGTTTTCTGGGCTGGATCTCCTATTGTGCAGGGGTAAGGTCGTTACTGTTCCTTTTCAAACGCAAGGTTTAGGTTCGGATCATGGCTTGGCGACGCGGGAGCAACCAAACCTAACCCAGAGCGAATCGGCCATTCGGCGAAAATGTCGGTAATGGTTTAGAGCCTGTTTGGATGCCCCATACAAATGACCAGTGTTGTTCGACTATCTATTTACAGGATGTCCTCCTCTTGCTGTGCGTGTCCCAATTTCTTTCGTCCGTTGACGATCCAAACCTTTTCTCTGTTGACTGTGGTGGTAGTGTTCCGCGGCGCGGCCGTGGAAAGAAATGAGAGAGAAGTGAAAGATCACTGTACTCGAGTACATAGGTTCCCCCCCCCTCCCTGTTATCAACACGACCTATTCGGTTCAAAATAAAGACAAGCACTGCCTATTTTCTCTCCAAGCATAGAGCTATCATCAACCGCTATTTACTGTATGTCATGCCCAATGATCTCCTACTAGCTAAAAATATTCTAACTAAGCAAAGACAAATTTATCCGCCACAGTAGACCGAGTGAGGGGTCAGCGAGGCAGCACCCTCAGCGAGGCTTGGTGTAGATTTGTTACCAGTTTTGTTTGATGCGAACCGAAATTTGGTGTCAAGCTATCATGCCTCGCTGACCCCTCACTCGGCCTACCATACCTAGTCCATGGCCTCACATCTGGATGGCCTCTAGCCCTCCTAGTCCAGTCTGGCCAGTTGCGAACACTGCAAATGACCGTTTCCCTTCAGTTCTAAAATTCGGAAGCAGCCGTTTCTATAGGTAAAATACCGTAGTCACAAAACGGACCGGTTGCCCCCTCTCCGTTTTTGCCAAACAGGCTCTTAATCGACGGCAGAGTACATAACGGTACGATAGCTCAACAAAGCCCTATTAAAATTTAATCCTCCTTTTCCGTCGTTTGCACATCAAGCCTTTCCATCCCCCAATCAAACCCGAGCACACAAATCATCCACCATGTTTCCGCTTCAACGCCCCCACCCCCTACCCATGCGTCTCCTGTGGGGGGGGAGATGTTTACCATGCCCATGGAAGTTATCCGGACCTTAGTTACAGTATTGTTGTCATTACTAACATAGACTAATATTGTGGCTCAGGCAATCAAGATAGAGGCCGCGGGGAATACCCGTAAAAACTCGAATAATTGGACCATGCGTTAGGACGTTGGACTTGCCTCTCCTAGTAAGGTTTGTGTTTTTTCTTTTGTCTCGGGGGGCATGTTTTTGGTGTGTTTCCCCCGCCTTTTCCAGAGGAGGAAATTTCGGACCACATAGCACACGGTCCAATAATTCGAGTTTTTACGGGTACAAGTATCTGGCAAGTAGAAGTCGAACACAGGGGTGATCCTGGGAGCTGAATTTTGTATGGGGCCTCGGATACGCACAGACAATCCGCCATACAAAAGTTCGACCCCTGTGTTCTGGTTCTTCATGCCTGGGACGTGTATCATAGCACCGTCAAAGGTGGAACCGCCCCCGACCCTCAACCCACTGCCGAGAAGAAAACTGCCGAGCCCGATGCCAGGTCCGGGAAGGCCGGGCCAACTGCGGAGACAATTGCCCGCGAGGTGGATTCTCTTAACAACAGAGTCACCCAAGTGGCCAAGGTAGGAACAATCTATTCAATTTAACCCGGAACTATGCTAACAATTCTCTCGAAGGACTTGGGGTCTTTAATGAAGAAGGTGGAAAAGGGATTCGATTCCCAAACCAACTGAAACAACGTCATCTTGGGGGGTTTTTTTTGTTATGATATCATACCACGGTATGTTTTTATTTCCAATTAATTACCTAATTGTTTTTTATTAACGTATCTGCTAGGTTCTGGTAAAGTTTGCCTACACAGACGGGAAGCTGAGAAAAAAACCAAGGCTCACGTACAATCACGTGTCTCCGAACTAGAGGCTAAGCTCCAAGCACAGTTGTCCACTAGAGTCCAAGATGAGATTGGCGAGAAAACCTTTACGATACCATGGAAAACAGGGGGGATACCTTAGAATACTATTCTTGGCGAAAACATACCATCACAAGGTTTCATGTTATGAGGAACAACAAAATATTTGCCCATGTACTCATGTTGGATATCGTGGGCGTTCGCCGAAGCTTAGTCATTGGATACGGGACCCGCTTGTCTTCTTTGCACTATTTCCTGTTTCGCTTCTGTTTCTTCTTCCCGCTTAACAACTTCTCTACTTCTCTCTACATAACGAATCAAGCCAATTGAGCCGTTCTCGACGCTACTGTCATTTGACCTTTAACTTCTCTCTTGTTCTCACATTCCGTAAAGTTCCATCCACACTGTCCGTACCTATCAAGCAGCTTGCAAACAATTCATTCCCTCTGCCACTTGAAGTACTCAGCCCGCCAAGGATCAGTTCTAACAACTCAGTTTCGCCTTTCTTTTTATTCACCGGATGATACAAAAATATTGTAGAGAATCAGATAAAAAATTAAGGATTACTTGTGGCCTGCTGGTATTTTTCTGGGCTTTCTCTAGAAATTTTGAACATAAACTGAGCAATAGAGGGAGGTTGTTTATGGTGGGCCGGATGTAAGGTATGTAATTCTTTGCATAGGTTTCACTTTTTCGATGGCATATCTCTTGGTCAATGGTATTCGGAAGGGTTTCACGCCAGGAACATAGTATTGAAAAGGTTCACCCCAAAAAAATTCAACTCCCTGATTCGATATTTTGTGTAGAAGAACATGCTATAAAGAAAGTCTTTAGTGAAACAACAACACTGCCCATGGGCTATGACTTCCTGTCGGATTTTAACCCCGGGTACACAATTACCAACTCGTAGGTGCCAGCCCATATCCGTCTTCTTACCTTTCCGGAGGAGGCAAGTTGGGCATTGTATAGGCCGCACGTGCATCCTCAAATGATGCTCTCTGGCTCTAGGTAAGCACAGGTTCCACCGCTACTCACACCCTTGCTGACAACCAAACTTACATTGCATCTACTAACAAGGCGAACTGCCTGTCTTTGCAGGCGTGATTCTCATCTCTCTGCTCTGATTGATGGCTAAGTTTGTTGAGAGAAGTAGGGTACGGGCAACCACCCTATTTGTGCTGTGGAGAGCATAGGGCGTTGAGGGTAAACCACTGGTTGCGCATACATGTTTGTTAGTCCTATTTAGTCAGCAGCGGTGTGCATCTGAGAATGAATAGGGGTATTTTAAAGGAAGAAGATGTGAGGCACATTCTTCCTCAAATATCATTGAAGAGAGATATGTCCTTTCATATCTATGACCCAGCTGCACGGTATTCCCTCTGCTTGGCGGCTGGTAGGTAGTTCATGGCCCAGGGGGTTACCATGGGTTGCGCAGAAAGCACCAACTGTGCATAAGTGTCCAGAAACCAAAATTCCCCCTGGAGGCCATGTCAGCAAGAGAACAAGTGACAGGTCATGATGGAATCCGTTTGTTTGTTTGGCGAACCAGGAATGTTTTGAAGGAGGATAGATTGTATCTTGCTTCCTGTTTTTCTGTATTTATTTTTCATTCTTTTTTTTTTTTTTCATGTCTAAGTTACTTTTCGCTTTACCTGGCTTACTTTCCTATATCTGGGATCATGGCATATCACTCACACGAAATTCCATAACATATTTGGCTATGCCTACGATACTGCCCGTAGAATTCCATAAATAAGCCGGACCTTGGAATCGGCCCAAAATCTAGCTCAAGTGGGTACCAGCCCTTTGATAATCCATGGCTCCACAACTCAACCTTTGAGTAAGCCGCGTGGCTTATTTATGGAATTCTGCGGTAGCCAGCCTATCAGATTCCATACAAAATCCAGTATCCCTTGGGGTGTCTGCAACATGGGTGTCGCCCGACTTAAGGTAGACTACGTACTACAACAAATGGGAAGGCAACTCTTGGATGAGAAGCACGAGTATCAGATTCCATAAACTTGCCCACTTCGAGAGACCGAGATCAAATACCACTGCAACAACCAGCCGAACCATTAAAATACATCTTGGGGCTTGACCTTTGGTTGATCGAAACGGTCTGCGGGCTTTTCGCGCACTTAGGGGCAATGATGGCGGTGGAGGATGCCTTGATCTTAATTCTCGCACTTACAGGGAAACAAGCAGCATTAAATACATAAATCAGAAAACCTTTGCGTTCCTTCTTCTTCCTACCCCAGCATCGCTTCTCTCACGATAGCACCTCTAATGTAACCATACCTCACCTCTAATGTAACCATACCTCACCTCATCTCTTCCATCCCCTTCGCTTCCTGTCTCTTCATTTCCCGTCCTTTCCCTGCTCTTCTGCACCTCTTCCTTTCTCGTCGCCTGACTCTTTTTTTTTCGCTCCCCACTTCCACTTCCTTCTCCGGCTTCCAGATTATTCTTGTTTGTCCTATATGCGAGAGATGATGAATTCTAGATATGTGGTTGTCGTTCTTGATCTGTAAAGGTCATGCTATCAATCACATCATAAAGCGCTGGCGATTGGCAATATACCATTCATTAGTAGTACCCCGACTCTCTACTCAAGAAGGTTATTAGCTCCCTTGTGGCATAAATTCACTATCGTGGGAGATCACCCACATTCTCCCTCCATGCGTTTGACCCCCCCATGAAAGTGCTTGGATTCTTGCACTTCTCTCCCCAGTTCCCCCCTACTCTTATAAGCTTGGGCGAACACCTGCAAAATATTCTCGGGCATCTGAATTGCGAGGCTGTCGGCGCATACTTGCGCCATTTTACGCCCCCATGGACATTTGTAGCATTCGCTGAACGCCTCGTTAACCCGGTTCACCCTATCAACGAGCTTCAAGCACAGATCTAGTTGCGGGGCCTTGCTCGCACTTGTAACCCCTTCCCACCTTCCTTCCGTGCTGGTTTGGTTTCGCATCTCACGGAACTGGTGGCAGGGTGCCTCGGTGCACCGGAGGGCCGATTGGCCCCGGATGTTGCTAGAGCCGCTATCAGGATTGGGTTTGAGCCGATACGGAAAATTGACTGCCTCAGACAGGGCTCCTGGAGTATGGCGGATTCCGCCGGGGGTATATGCAGGGCGTCCATATGGGTTACCCATGGCTGGGATGATGTGGTTGATACTTGTAAAACTATCTCCTCGCTCTGAAATCGCGGGAAAACGTGAGGCTATTTGTTGTTCAAGATGACTATTATCCTCAAACAGATGTGGTTGTCCCAAGACTATAGCGTGAGCTCTGGTTAGTAGGTGATCACCAGCGAGATCCACCTATTTCAGGATGTCATCACCGCTGAAGGATTTTGGTACGCACGGTCGATGTTGCTAGCCATATCATATAGTATTTTATCATTAGGAGCGACCTCTCGCCTAAAGTCATCCCAGGTCCTTACTCTACGCACATTTTCCCCATGGGCGAATATCTTGTCCCGCATTTTAGCTGGAGATGTGCAGCTGCCTTGGAAGTCCTTCCCCATACCAGTGTTAACCCCTTTCCTAATAAGGCACGTCTTCCAATAGCTATGCCCCACGTGTCTCCTCAAATGGTGATTTCTAGCGGCAGTGTGAGCATAGGTTCAAGCATTCCTGGCGAGCGGGAGGAAATACCACGTACATTGCTTGATTTAAAGTGAAGAACTGCTTGTCTCCACAAGGGTGATTCACATTCCTCTCCGGCAATTTCTGATCAAGTTCAAAAACAATACAACGATGTACATCTGAGCCTTGTTGTTCGTTGAACAGCTTTTTCTTTTTGTTAGGGTTGCCTTTATCACCGTCCCTGCTTTCTCCTGCTCGTTTCATCGGGTTCTCGCTCGGGCCAGTGCCCCCATTTCCCGTCCTAGAAGGAACTGTAGATCCTGGAGTATTTTGACCTGTACCACCGCTGCTCGTTGGGGCGGAATGGTTCTCCCCTGCTTGATTTTGTCCGTACGATGTACTCGTAATTTGGGATATGGCCGCATATCCCTTTCGTAATGCTAATCCTGCAATCAGGGTTGGGATATCATTGGTAAGTTTGATCTGCTTGGTTAAGTGAGCCTCAAGCTTATGGACGAAGGACAAAATGGCTTGGATCCGTTTTGCTGCTGGTTGTCCACCCACCAGAGCATCCTCGTTGAGGATCCCGACAGCAGGGTTGATAGTTCGGGCTTGTTTTATCGCCAATAAGAAGGTAGCAGAAAGAGCGTCGGTGTACCCAACTGGTCGAGTACTGCTCGATTCCGAGCTGTGAATTCCTACAGAAGTCATCTTGCTATTTTGTGTCAAGTTATGAGATGCAATTATGGTGGGGTCTGAGGATGGAAACATTGTACCGGTAGATTGAGAACGGCACCGGCCCCTGGGGGTAGAATAAGTGAAAGCCGCAAGCCTTTTTTTAACTTGTTCAGAAGCAGGTACATCCGCAAGTTACTCGAGGAACCGGGTTGCTCTGCTTGCTCCTATCTGGGAATCGCTTATTGGATACTCGAGTACCCTACCCAATAAAATAGATGAAATGATCATTATTACATCAAATGCGAAATTGCAAATGAAAAAAATAAAAGGTATGATAAAAATAAGAAATAGAAGAAAATACAATCCCGCCCTATGTTACCCCTCTAAAGAACCTTCTCTATTTCTCTACTCTCGTTCTCCCATTTGCGATAACTCGCCTGTCTTTGTTACTCTGGCGAATTCGCCCCCTTTGCACCCTCTTGTTGGCTCTGTTGCCTTTGTTTCACTTTAGCACCACTCCGGCTTTTGCTAGATTATCCGGCATGATTGGGAAACCAAAGACATTGCCACGATTATCGAGGACAGCGGAACACGAGGGAAACAGCATACATGAGAGGACGAAACCAGAGAAATCCAAATAAGGAAATAAGGGTTGTGTGGGAGAAGTGGGAGGTTGAATGAAGACAGGAGAGACTGAGCCTATTGGTATTGAGGATGAAGAGTTTTCTGTACTGTACAGTCAGAGCCGACCCTAAACCCTGAAGAAAGCCCACAGCACGCCAAAGCATGTAGTGAGAAGAAACAAGTAGTCATGGTGCCTTTTTTCTCTACAACCTAGTTTAATTGGTTCGATGTGACTATCCCTAGCATTAACCTTTCTCCCCTTCCCCCATCGGTGATACAGATCCATCCAAACCCTTCTGAGCTCTCGGTTTGACCAACGTTATGCTGTAGAAATAATAGTACACAAAGCCGTAGGTCGAGAGGGTTAAAGATGGGGAATAATAATATATATAAATCCTTCCAGTTAAAAGAGGGTTCTCAACAGTGGTTACCAGGCAACCTCCTCTCCTCGCCATCAACAGAGTATTGGGAGATGACCTTGCTGCAAGATCACTGCACAGGCCACAAGACGGAGTCGTTCCAGGGATAACGGATGTTTGGTCTCCCCCTCCATGTCGTCAGGAGGTCTACCGTCAAAGAGTTCTTCAACCTTAATGCACGGGTCGGTGACAGGGGAAATAGAACAAGGGAATATTTTCTGCAAGGTAAGGGGGTCAATTAGTAGAATGTAAGAAAGATAATAATAGAGAAGGGAAGAGCATGCATATTTAGTTATAGCCAATTCACCCGCTGAAAGACAACAAACATATAGTTTGGCTTTGATTTCATTACAGATGTTGACGGGAAAAAATTTAAATAAAAAAACGACCTTAACAGCCCCAGTACTGCCCTTAAGCCAGAGCTCAGCATTCTTCATAAATTGTGGTTGACTCTCAGACCTTCCCGATTCTAGTACTATCGTTGGAAATTGGCTTTTAATTTTGTTGATCATTGGAGTATATGCGAGATCGGGGGTTTTTCCAGAACCGGCGAAAGGTTCAACAAAGTTATTGTGAACTATTAAATCATTAGTATAGACTAGGGAGTTCCATAGGGTAGAGCCAAGGGACATATGAATTAATGAATCAGTGATTTGCCCAACTCCCCTATGTGTAAGAAGACCATCACAGACCCAAAAATTGTATTCCCTTCGCATCCAGGTAACCAACGTTTCGTGGAGGGGGTCTGCAATTATGACACGAAGGTATCCGTGAGGGGCTATGAAATGGACTCTAGTAATACTAGTAGTTAGTATCTCCTCACTGGGTTTATACAAGGCATAGGGATAAAGTATGTGAACAGTTAATTTAGGTTAACCTGCAAAATAAACCCTGTTCTGTAGGAAAACTTTATCACTGGGATTTGTACTTACCTGAATCCAAGAGTATCGGTATCGGAGGATGAAGCTTTTTTAGGACTTCAGAGGAAACATTGGGATCAAGGTTTGGGAAGATAAACTTGCAGTTGCCAGTTCTCAGTCCCTGATAAAAGTTTTTGATTATTTCCACTGCCATGGTGATATGGGGTGCTCTGGCGTTTGGACTGGTGGGATGTTGGTAGAGCTTGTGTGTACTTATAGAGAAGGTGTGTGTATGCGTCTATGGTCTAAGTACAGAAGGAACAGCCTCTTGTATAGGCTCTGCCAAGCCCCCTCTACTGGAATGGCAAAATTTGGCTCTCCTCTGCGCTCAACTACCCTATTCCAGGCCCTCGCCCACACCGGTATCTGACAACAGCAAACAACACCACTAATCAATTGTTATTTGCTCCATTTTTATAATTACAAAAAAACATTATCACAATTATTAGGGATAGCAGAATATGAGGGGAATAGAGTATATAAGAGGACGAAACCAGAGAAATCGAAATAAGGGAATAAGGGTTGTGTGGGGGAAGTGGGAGGTTGAATGAAGACAGGAGAGACTATGAGCCTATTAGCGGTGTTGTGGATCAAGAGTTTTCTGTACGGTACAGTCAGAGCCGACCCTGAACCCGGAAGAAAACCCACAGCACGTTTAAGCATGTAGTGAGAAGAAACAAGTGATAGTGTCTTTTTTCACTACAACCTAGTTTAATTGGTTTGATGTGACTATCTCTTGGACTGGCAAGACATTGAAAAATTTGTCCCCTGCTGGTTTTTGAGACAGCGGATAAGCAACTTTTTGTTAATGATTCACATGTAAACTTCAGAACACAGCTAATATTAGCTACAGGACCATACTTACGCTGATATATCTAAGGAATACTGCCTCTAAGTCTGACAGGGCACAAAATTTTCAGGGTATTGATTAGTCGGCCGAATGAAAGATCCCAAGTAGTGAAATATATATGATACCAGGATTTATGTAGTCTAGCATGGCTTCTCTTATAAAATTTAATGAAGTAACAAAAAACGAGCATGGTACCGTATTAACTCGACATATCCATTATCTCCAGACAGGGTTGTTAAGTCCAGGAGTAGCTAGTAGAGCTGAGCAACAAGTGACCACCAATGAGTATAATGCCCCTATTGTTGGAGGGAAGCAAGTTAGTATAGCATGATCCTAACTATGAAATTCAGTAACAAAGTAACCAACTATGAAAATTTCTTGAAAAATATTTTAAAAATTATGGAAAGTGAGCTGCTATACCCATGTTCTTAAAAGTAGGCAGCTAGTACCCACCTTCAACCTTGGGAATGAGTTTTATTGTAAGTAGGCTATCAGCACGAAGGAGAATCAGGTAGTGAATACTGCAGAGTAACGGGAAGTACAATAAACAGGAAAAAAGTGTTAGAGGAACTAGAGAGAAGAGTGCTATAGGTTGGTATTATCACAGTTGGCCAGGAATTCAATTGATTTAGTATTATCATGGGTTTCCTTAATATCATATCAGCAAAGGGGTGAACCGGGTCTGCTGCACGATGTCAATCACTTATCTCTCGCTCTGTGAACCCTTTTATATCAAGCTGATCATCCTAAGTCTTATCAATAAGTAGTGTAATTCCAACTTTTTCAAAGGAGTGAATGATATCAGGTGTAACCAGTACAGGTTACCAGTTTAGGTATGGATTTGTTTTATGTATTGTTGTAGGATACGAGTTCAGGAGACTTGAATGTTGTGTTAGTTTGTTTTATGTTTTGGTTTAGGATACGAGTTCAGGAGACTTGTAAGCCTTGTTATTTGTTACTTGTATTATTTCAGGATACGAACTCTGGAAGTTCGTAAGCCTTGTTTATTGTTTGATTGTTTATAGGTTAGGTATCGTTTGATGCCTGTTAGGCATACCGGAAGGCTTAGCCTTCTTTTAGTGAATAAAGACCTATAGTTACCCTACCTTAGGATTCTGAGTTCAAAAAAGAAAAAGGGACAAGCCAACACCCCCCTCCCGCACCAGCGTTGGGACGGCACTACACCGGCAGAAGCCGCCGTAGTTGCGTCCCCTCACCAAAGACATGGTCATTGGAACCCTCCTCGTAACCCCATATACTTCGCGGCCGTCCATCTGACCGGATCCCGTTGCAGGATATATGAGGGAGGACCATTGGAGAGCTTATACAGGTAGTTCGAGCCAAATCGGTTGATGTCGCATAAGGTTACTGAGCACCAAAGACGAAGGTCATGGAATTGGTTACTGAGTAACGGGACGTTTTTACGGACAATGGTTAAGCAACACATTCTATACACCACGCTCTCGCGATGAAAGTTGCAGAAGTAAATGGTGTTGTTGGATGAGGTAGTTTGAGAAATCAAGCATACCCGTGCTCACAAAACGTCCCTAGTATTCTCGGATACTGATGGAGCCATACGATAACGATATGACTATGGAGAGATAATGGCCATTGGTGCGATTATCGGAACAAGTCTATCTTATGCCTTACAGCTGTGGAGTGCAGAATATATCTGCAATGCTAAGAGGTTCGATAACAAAGCTGGCCCCTTTGTTGGCTCGATCATGGAGACCATTCTGCGTATGCGATGGTAAGCAAGACTCCATGCCGACGAAGATGGATCGTAACCAATAAACCAATGTGTGGGAGCACCGTCAGGAAAATCCATGGTGTTGCGATTCGGAAGTCGAAGTGAGATAACAGAATTGTCAGGGTTAAAAGGTGTTCACACTTTTAGAAGGAGCTGGAATTTGTTGGTAGGTACTTAGTTAGTATGAGAACTAGATGTAGCCCGCGACCACCCAGACGCGGCATATAAATATCGAGGTGCCTCTCGAGCTAATTGAACATTATCAAGCAACGGAGAAGATATCTTATCAATATAAAGGTTTTACATTAGAAAAATCTTTATCACTTTACCTACCTCTATTTAAGACATTGAGCCTTCCTAGACAATCTCCGTCTACGATTAAGATTATCGGCCTGAGTTATCTCGCAAGACTCTGAGATAGGCTCCCGCCTAACAGTATATTGATAGTTCTCCTTGTTACTAAGACTCACTATATGATTGAAGACAACTCATTTCTTGACTCCCTTGAGTACGTCCTCGAACCAAGACCAGACACCCCCCTCTTCTTGAACACGATTCAAGATGACATCCGACTCTATTTTGACATTCTGGAATTATGAAATTCCTTACCCGAAATCCCTTTCATATTTGAAAGGCCCTCAAAATCCTTTTAAGTTATTCGTAGCTTGCAGCAGCTAATCGATATCTATCTATTGAAGATAGAAGAAATCCCTCAGGTGTACGAAGACTTCTGTACATCCTATTCTATGTCCGACGAGGACAACCAAATTCCGCTTATCTGGTTTAACCCCAAGTCAATTCGATAAGCATCATCAGATACCCTCCAGTCCGGTGCAATTAAGCACACAGATATTCTTCGATGTATCGGCGACCTGACACATTACGATCACCAATCATGACAGAAGAAACCCACGATTCAGTAATGACCGGTGGGGATGAAACCATCATCCATAGTACCAGCCAGAGGTCAGGTCCAATAGATACAAGCACAATTGGTAGGACGGCCCTTGGACGACTGATGCGGGCCCGATCAAAGACACCCACTCTTAACTTTATCTCAAGGGAAGAGTTAAACCAATTTACTGGCCACCTGGAAGGTGTTCTTGGCAGATTTAGCCAGCGAATGGCAAAAACACAGAATTCCATGTACCTGGACATAGGACGCCTTTCGGCTCAGGGTCAAAGACAGGCTAAAGATTTAGCTAAACTCCAACGCCAGCTGGAACAAGGTGAGTCCATACTGGTTGAGGAGTTAGACATTTTCGAAAAAATGATTGAAATGTTGGACCAAGAATCCAAGGAAATTCAGGCAGAAATTGTGGCATGGGTCCAGGCGGAATTCCAAGCTCAACAGACTCGTCAAGCGGAGCAGGCGGAACATAGCCAACAACAGGACGAGCAACTTTGAGACCGTATCCTCGAAGTTGAGGAAGCCCGGGCAAACGCCAATGCCAATTATGTTGATTCTGAACCGACATAAAGAGGAACACAAGGAAGCCTCGAGAGATCAACAGGGACGTCATAAGGCAGAAATGGCAAAGCTTCATGATATCCTGATTGATCTAAAGGCCCAGGTAGGAGCCATATCGGCTTAAAGGTCAGTAGCCCCGACTGTAATTACTGACAATAGGGAACGGCCCGTAAGGAATACCGATGGAGCCCCAATGAAAGGATGAAATCCAACTCCCGAACAAGAAGGAGACGCAGGAGGTCAGAAACCACCAACGACTATGCACGGGGCAGGAGACCCTGACCCAGACACTGGTGACGACGACGACGACGACGAAGGACAGGATCCGAAAGGAGGGCCAAGTCACGGAGAAAAGGAAAAGGGCCGAGTGGGGCCAGATCCCGAGAGAGGGGACGAAGAACAAGACGTCATAGACGTCATAGCGAAGGCAATCGCTAAAGAACGATTGTCAAGCATGAAAAGGACCGCCGACCCCCCTGAGGTATTCAAAAATAAGTCCTATCAAGATATTCGTATCTGGTTGATGGCAGTTCAAGACTATTTTGAGCTAAACACCAATTAATGGACAAAAGAGGTGGATCGAATCAAGTATGCCTTAGGACGCATGGAAGGAGATGATGTGGCTCCTTTCAAGGATACCTACCAAAAAAAGATGTCAGGGGCATTAGGTTTTAAAAAGGAGATCAGTTATGAGCAGTGGTTCATGTTTGAACAAAGAGTAACGGAACGATTTGCGCCTACACACGAGGCAGAAAGAACCGACAAGTTGATGAAACTTGAAAGGTATCACGGGGACATACAACAATTCCTTTTGCGAATGGAGAACCACAACATGAAAGTTGGACTCCAAGGGGTAGCATGGAGAGACATGCTAAAGGCTCAGATGCTGGAAGTCGGACTATTAAGACTATCGTTTGAAACCTATCCCAATGACAAATTATGGCAGGAAGGTTTTAAGAATGCTATGATTCAGCATGAGAATCATGAGGAAGACAAACGCCTAAGACATGGAAAGGGCGAATCCTCGGGGACATTGATAAGTTGAAAAACCGAAGACCGGGCTCCAACAAAGAGAAATACAAGACCCCCCAAAAGGTATACGGCGGAAAAACAGGCCGCCTATAAGGGAAAGCCTAAGGTACCCCGTGTGAAAACATGGTCGAAGGAAAAGACAGCTACCAACAAAAAGGAGGTAGTACATACGGACTGTGATAAAGCTCACGACACCATACCTAAAGATGTTCGGGATCGACGAAGGAACAACAAGGCATGCACAAGGTGTGAAATGACAAACCACTTCTAGAGACATTGTCGAAAGGAGCAATCCATCGCGACATTCGGTACCAAGAGGTACGAAACGAATAAACGAAAGAGCGATCAACCCCAAGCCCAAAGGAAAAGAGTAGCTATCGTGGCTGAACGAGGCCACGGAGAAAGTTCACAGTCAGTAAACAGAATAGACCGTCCAGTGGCATGGAACATGTACGACGGCGAGACACTATAAGTGTGCACAGGCATCACCTGCGACGGCGGATGGGTAGTCCGGGCATAACTCGGGGAATCGAAACTGAAAAAGAACAACGCGGCGCGCGACTTATGGCTGAGGTCCCAGCACGAAAAGTCTATATCGAATGAACCCCTTGGTCTGTGTACCTCCCCCCGCGCTTTCGCCCCTGTCTCAGTGGGAGTCCCTCAAGGGTCCCCCATCTCCCCCCTCCTATTTGTTATATACGTCTCCTCCCTCCACCTGGAGGCTCCCAGGTCGCTGATTGTCTCCTACGTCGACGATTTCGCTGTCACGGTGGCCTCACCCTCCTACAGAACGAACGTTCGCCTACTTCAAAAGTCCTTCTCTGCGCTTAAGAGGAAGGCCTCGCCAATTAACATTTCCTTCTCCATCCCAAAAACTGAGCTGATCCACTGGAGAACCGCCAGGAGCAATGGACCACCGTGCTCCCTCCCGGTGCAGTTGGAAGACCAACTCTTTTACCCACAGTCCCACCTGAAATGGCTGGGTTTTATATTTTCCCCCACCTTTGACTCGAGGTCCCACTTCTCCAGGAGGTATACACTTGCGAATGCCGCCCTAGCCACGATCAGCCGCCTCTCCCCGCCTGGGATGGGCCTTCCACCCTACCTTTGTCTCTCCCTGGCGCGTTCGCTCCTGGCTCCGATTCTCCTGTACGGGTCCGCGATTTGGGCCCCCCCGCCGTCCATCATGGGCCCGATGTCCGTATTCTGGCATCGGGTTTGTAGGTGGATCACCAACTGCTTTTCCTCCACCAACCTAGCATGTTTGCACAGGGAAGCCTGTCTTCCTCCGCTTCCTATACTTGTACGCCACCAACGCCGCCTTGCTAGCCTAAGGCTCATCTGCTCCCCCCCGGAAATAAACCCGGCCACGGCACGCCTCCCTAAGTCCGTTCCAACCTTCTCGCCCCACCGTGCCTCCTCAACGGCCCGTGGGAAGATTACCTCCCAGCCCTATCTCTTCTTCAACCTCGACTGGCGTGCTGCTCCAGACAAG
>Ga0307509_10001077_pt1 | contig 46657 bp, 44 predicted proteins | sample 10_EM_MG_FD_202245 | JGI IMG/M metagenome (GOLD analysis project Ga0307509, IMG submission 202245) | Populus trichocarpa ectomycorrhiza microbial communities from riparian zone in the Pacific Northwest, United States - 10_EM | ecosystem: Host-associated > Plants > Roots > Unclassified | place... | reverse complement strand
CTTTATTTTTTAATTTCCCCCCCCCCCCCCCCCCCCGATCCTTAATCCCCACCACACAATCCTCCACCCCGCATCTTCTTACTCCATCCCCCCTCATATGTTCATTCAGCCGGCATTATTATTGGTCTCCAGCAGGGTACGCTTCTTCTCCTTCCCTTTCTTTTCCCTTTGTCTCTCCAAAAGCTCAATGGGCGGTTACCATACATCGCCTACCGTTACAGGTACAGTACCCCTTTTACAACATTCCTCGCCAAGTGCCGAAACGTCAGCGAATCAGGTTAAACAGATACGCTAGGTAGGAACGTGGAAACGTGGTTGTCTGCAGAAAAACGGTCCGCCGCCACCAAATATCACATCTCTCACCACAATCCGTCATATTTTCCAAAGCCATGATTCTCGGATGTCCTTTTTCTTCCCTCGGCAAAGCTCCTACGATGCCGGTAGACTGCATTACTTGTCAGGTACTCGAGTACTCGAGTATGTGTGGAACCGGGGCTGTGTGGGTACACAGTCCACCGGAAAGTGCGTTATCGGCAGTCCTGCTGGTGATTCAATTAGCAGCAGTTAGCAGAGATAGGCTGCGGCGTTGCACGTCTTGAGTGCGCAATTCCCCTCCACTCCCATGATTACCCTATTCCTGCAAACCTCAAAGTCTCAGGCAGAGAACAGAGGGGTTTAGAATTCTTGAGCACCCTTCCCTTCCCCATACCCGGTTCAATGCCTCTCCGAGCAGAACATCGGTGCATCTAGAGCCTCTTAACTGGCCCACCCACGATCATCCAACCTTCCCCAAGAATTTCATCGCTCCAGCGCTGTATGCCGGTACTGGAGATTTTTCGACCACCATCGTTGCCATATCTTGTGCAACCCTCGTAACTCCCCCCACAGCGACGGAATCTGGCCGGATACCCGGGCCGGTACGTATTTATCTAGTCTCCATCGTGTACATGTACAATAGAATCAAGACTCCCCTGTAAGATGTCAGGTTAATATGTCTTTTTCTTTTGCCATAATATTATTACACATATCTACCGATACCTTACCAGCACCCCACTATATCATACACGGCACCACCACGCCTATCAACAAATCCATTGGGAAGGGGGTGTTTAATCTCCCAGAGTGTGTTTCCGCCTGTTCGGGTCCTAGATTATGACCGTAGCCGGGTTGGGGCACCATGGACCCCAGCAATTATGCATATCAGCCATGATATTAAGCCGAGATCGCCAAAAACCCCACAAAATCCTTCCCAGGCAACCCATCCAAACAGTTAGGCCCTATAAGGTGATGCTTAGATGCCCGGGTATGGTAGAAAAAGGAGGGTGTAAAAAAAATACCAGCAAGACCATGTGGGGCAGTTGGGAGAGAGCAGACGGGTTGCATAAACGGAAAAATTCTTATCCCAGTGGACACCAGAAGTCGGGATTGAAAGAAAGAGCGGGTAGTGGGTATCCGGTATCTTAGCACTTGACCACCCGTATTCAGATCATGATAGAATTATTATTAGCGCCTAGATTTAGTTCAATCCGCTGGATTATACAAGGCTCTCAAAAGAGCTACAGCACCTCCAAATGCCCTACGGTACTGTAGCCCCCTCTCCTCCTCCTCTGGTCTCGACTTGGCCCCACAGCCCTAATGCAGCACGCATAATACGAGTATGATACTTGTAACTTGGACCTGACCAGTTGCAGGTTGCTTAGCGCAACTACTCGTACTCCAGGTTAATAACGTCTTGTAATATCCCTTCTGTTCTTCCCCCACTTCCGCTAATCTATCCGCACCCCCTAACTCACCGTAATCCTTGTCTCGCCACCCAAAGTTTTCCACCCTTTTTCTATCTATTTACCCGAGTACGGGTACTGTGCTGGCACGGAACACCGGGGGGCAGAAGTACGAGTATGATACTGTACAGTACTCGTACTGTACGAGGTGCAAGGGTAGGGAACAGTTAACCCGAACGGACAGGAATATATTTGGCTGGTTAGCCCTAGATGGATGAGTGTCCAATCGCTTCTTACCAGACCCTGGACAACTACTCGTACTCTCACGGTGTTGGAGCTTACCGAAAGTGTAAATAAATGTGTTGTCGCTTCTTGATACTTGTATATTATGGTATCATATCGGGAATAAGCTAAGTTGGGTCTGATATGGTGCTTCACATCTTATCTCTTGGATCACCGAGACCGTGGAAAGTTGTCGGCTACCCCTGCCAATATCTAAGACGGCGAGGTCAAGGTAAGTTACCACCTTGGTATCCCTCAGTGACGACAAACGTACAGTAGGCACGATCATATAGCTAATACGGTCCTAGCTACAGTATCTACTATGGTCTGAAGTGCACATCTGCAAAGCCACAGAGATCAACAAAGGTTGCTAATTAGCCCATGTCTCAGACACTGATACTGGTGGTACAAAACCCTCTACCGTTTCGCCACCGACCAAGAGGTATGTCCCGGTATGGTAGATTTATTTACTTGTCATAGCCAGCACTTGGGGGGTTTGTGTGCGCAACAACCTACCCTAATACTGTACACGCTTAAGGTATGGTTCTTTTTTTTCCCTTTTTCTTTTTTTAACCTGGACCAGATAAAGTGCCTGCGATTGGCCTCGTGGATAATCTATTGATTATTATACATGGCTTAAACCCGGTTACCCGAGGAGCTGGAAAGGATTTGGAAAATTTCCATGCCTGGGTGGTGGCTCTAAAACTCACTCGTGCGCTCACTCACAAAGCGTTATCAACTTACCGAGCCCTCGCACAGTGCAGCACAGTACAGCACCGGTATCGGTGCCGCGCCTCGCTCAAGCAAGATTCCCCCTTCTTCTCCTCTTCTAATCACATGACCTGCTTTGCATACCCTTTCTTTCCTTTTTTTCCCCTTCCTTTCCTCCACCCCAAATCCCTGCTCTGCGCAACCCCCGTACCATATATATAACCCTTCTAGAATACGGGTAAGCATAGAAGCGGGCTAAAGTTTACACAATGAGACACGAGAGATCAAGCACTCTTGGCACAGAGGACAGGGAAGGGGTGGAGAGGGTGTGTCTGAGGACCCGCTTCCACATGACATGACAATGCAATGATGGAACTGAAACCCCAGAGTCCCCTAGTTCTATTGTCCCTCAGTCCGGCAACGCGGCTACTCCCGTGGTGAATCATGATCAGCGATGGCGGGATCGCAAATCCAATACGCCCTAGTGAGAGTGTGGTACCATGCGAGCCCTAGATTGGCTCTCAAGGGGAAGGGGGTAGCAACGATAGTGGGTGGTCTGGCACGCCGAGTGAGAATTGGTGAGAGTTGATGTATTTTTACAAGATCCTGGTTTTGTGTTTTTGGGGAGGGGGGCTTTCACTGGCTTATCTCGTTTGATTGGTCCAAAGCAAATGCATCATACCTTGAACTGCTTTCATACAACTCGTTTCAATAACGTTTGGCTCCAAAGAAATACAAAGAAACACGATTCAACCGCCGAGCGATGTGTCCTGAGGCATCTGTACCTCGGCCAGCCTCTCGGCATCTTCCCTTCTGAGCCCACCACGTTCCGTTTGGTGCTCGGTCACATGAGGGTGGACCTTTTCGTCGATGATCTTACGAGTTGACTGGAATTCGTCCCCGTCGATGGGAAGCTGGCTGGTTGGGTAAAGTAGGACAAAGCTCTTAACACCAACCAACAGCTTGTCCGGGCTCGCTTGAAGCTCCTCGGGCGTAAGTTCGGTTTTGCCATTGTGCTATATATTCTTGTTAGTAGTCGTAGACAAAAAGCGAGGGCACCTCGGGGCCGGGCTTGCCTTTAAGATCCTCCACTTCAGATTCTTAGCCAGCCACCTTTCCACTTCATGCTGGTCATCCAAGGTATGGTCGGTGCCGTCCAGGCTATTGTAGAGGGCATTGGTTATGTCTACACCTCCAGAGAGTAACTGGTCTGCTTCCTTCTGGCCGGCGCAATTCCCGCAGATATCTGTTGTGCTTTTGAATGTGTCGACCGTGCCTACACGGTTCTTATTCAGGATCCATTGGTGTGGGTCATCTCCGGGTTCGCCCAGGAAGAAGAATATGGTGAAGTTCCCAGGGACGAGGTACTTCCTGACACGCAAGAAGATGAACCATTCACGACGGAACTTCCCGTTATCTGTTTCATATGCACAATTAGGTTGTACGGGGTAAAATGTGGACATGGACGAGTAACATACCAACGATATGTTTAGGAGGTTTGAGACCGTGCGGAACATGGGGGGTATCGACTAATGACTTATCTATGGTAGCACCATATAGGTCGTAGACCTGCTTGAGGACATATAATTTCATCTCCCTTTGGCGTGCAGGGCCAGACAACTCGACTGGAAGTTCCGGATAGTAGTAGTTATAGTCGAAGACACTATCAATGTTAATTTTCGGGATTACTCTTAGGGAGTGGTGGTGTAAATTCACGGGAACTCACGTTGGTCCGACTTCTGAGCCGGACTTTTGAATCATGCTACTCGTCCAAGGGGTTGCTTGCTTATCGTCCGTATAAAAAGGGCGAAGAGTGGTCTGGGCATCATCTGTAGCTGCTGTGAGAGGCCAACGGGTATTATCTGTGGTTTGGTCCTCAAATGGTGCATCATAGTGAATAGCTTGCCAAAGCGCATACATGCGATCAATGTTGCAGTGGCTACTCCAAGTTAGTTACTTATGTAAAGGGTTGATTGGGATGAACTTACTGCAGCCTGTTTGAGAGGGGTGTTAAATATGTATCAGCGCTCTTGTTTTCGCCATGCTATTGGGTTCAGAGCTTACCAGAAAATAGGATCGAAGGCGGATACAGGCACTTCTGTCATGTGGCCCTCCGGGGAACCCTTGGTTGTATAATCTGTCCCAGTGTAGTCTAACATTACACAAAGTAAGCTTCCCCTTTAGCTACTGAATCACATAGACTAAGCCTACTGTGAATGGTATTGTGATAGCTCTCCAACGAAATGTTATTGACTCCAGTATAACCTGACTCCCAACCGGTATTACTGAAAGGTCCATATGATTCAACCAACGTCAATAGCTTGTATATTCCCTCACGGAGGCTAGAACTGCTAGCATAATTAGTATTAATCAAAAGAAGTCGAAGAACTGAACTTACGCCGAACCCTTTCCCGCCACTTTTGCCAATTGGATTCTGAGTTGCTGATCTACGATTTTAGGGCGACTAGTCCCATTCTCATCTGGGCACCTCTTCGTCTCTTCCCAAGTAACCATCTACCGCGAGTTAGCCAGTGTCAACTATTATCAGCGAAGAGACATACCTCCGGAACACCGACTATAGAGAAGTCTCTCTGCCTCCGAAGGCTTGTCTTAAATTTATACGAATACAAAGGGTTGGGCACATCTTTCCGGGTGATGGCCGGGGCATGAGACCCAGGCCGGGGAAGCGTTATATCTGTCGTCGGGAATCTGACGCTCGGCGGAACATCCGAGTCTGTCGCCCAGTCCCAGTACCTGCCACTGTTAGACTGACACTAGGCTACCTCAACGAAGGAAGGGAAGAAGGCTTACGGGAGCCGGATTCTTAAAGCGGCTTCCTCATAGGGTGCACGGTGCTTGTCACTAAAGGCTCTAGCGATCTTGAGAGCTTCCTCCACAATACGTTGCTATATGTATTTAGCTCCTGTAAGACTTCGGTGACTGGAGAGACCAAGTTACTTCATAAAGCAGAAGATAGGGACGATGCCAAGTAAGGAATAGGGCACTATTAGACAGATTAACACACTCTAACTTCAACTGCTAAGAGCCGTAACGCACGTTCCATGGGTGCAGTAATCGCCCGCCCTATCATCAGTATCCGCCTCCTCCATCCACGCTAAATAAGGCACCCCATGGACACCTTTTTCAAGTTAGAATTCACACACCATCGACCTAGGGAATCCTTACACACCTGCAACCTGATAATATCCTAGAGGGCTATGTGTATCCTCCCCCTTCGACTGGAAGTTTATCAATGCTTGGAGGAACAAGTTCCACTGAAGTGGATCCTCAGCGAAGTCGTTGATATTGCGTCTTGGATGAGGAATTCGACTTGCCACACCAGTAATGGGGTATGTTCCCGCTGCCATGGTTGGTGAGATTGACTGATATCGGATACCAAGCCTACTTTTTTCGCTACTATCTAATCGAGTTTGTCAGAAGGGTGGGTTTATATAGGGTTTCTCCTCCCCCCCCCCGCAATTGCACTAGACTGCAAATATTATACCTCCCGTAATCTCTACCCGCGATATGCATCTATGAGCGGAAGGGGAAAATTCACTTATGGAGACACAGGGCGCTCTGACGATTTCCATCTCCTGAGCTCTAAATTAAAGCTGAACTTTTGGATGTTTGTTTTTTTCCTACGGAGTTTCATCAGGTGAACAAATGTGATCCTTATGCACAGAACTGCTTTCATAAATATCTCATGCAGATAGAGCACCTTTCTCCATCTTGTGATCATGTCTGCTAGCCTTGGGGTTTTCAAGCAAGGCTGATGCACCTCTCTCAAACCCAGTGTGGTAGCCATCTTGAACTGTGAAGCCCAAGTGTAAGAATATGTGGGAAGCTCCACGGATCGCTCCAATGGCGAAACTGCACAGCATTCATTGCTCACAATTGAGTTGCAGTAGTGCGTCTAAGCCATAAGATTCCAATATCTAGCAAAGGAAAAGAAGAAAAAAGTCGCCCAAATAGTTTGAAACCACAGCTCGAATTACTCGACCATTCATAATTCAAGCCAAGAACTACGAGTATTATATCATGATTGATAGAAGAAAAAGTCCGGGCTCTCGCCGCTATAGATAAATAGGCACACTAGGGCCTCTGGCCCCGCACAAATCTTGTTTGCGGGGAAATCCTTCGGGGTAGCCGACCCTAGTACTCGGATATGGGCTTAAAAATCGAGTATGCAAAGAAACCTGTTTTGCAGAAAGGTATCATATTGAGCTAGCCAGAATAACAGAAGAGATCGGCACACTCAGGAAAAGAAGAACCAGGACCAAGACTTGGCAGACGTAACCTACCACACCAGGTATTAAGTAGTTGGCGTACGCTATTTGAGATATCATACTAAGGCCTGCACAAATTTTCTGCAAAAGTATCAAGAGATCACTTGAATGCAACTGCTCTGGGTTCTAACCTCCTAGTCTCCCCCCCCCCCTTTTCTTCTAACTTCTAACCTGTGAGATTCCCGAGATTCAGGTCCTATCTTGTCATGCTCGATTTTTACTTCCATATCCGAGTATGATACTCGCAATTTTCTGACGTTTTTGTAAACACGACTACTATTTATTGCATACGGGCAAAAAAAAAACGACCAGAGCCTCAGGATTTTGGTGGCATGCAATAGCAGTCGTTTTTACAAAACGTCAGAAAATTGCGAGTAAATTTAGGGCTGAACTTCCCCGCATTCCACGTGTGTTCGGGGGGGGGGGGGGGTGTCAATGATTGCATCGGAAGCTAGCCGTAGTGAAACAGGGGTCAGAGCAATCGGAGGATCACAATTTCTGGAAAAGAGAGACAGTTATGGGACATCTTAAAACAACACCTGTTGTCAAGAGTGATGTATGATACAAGTATCATATTATGATATAGACAAAGTACTAGTGCGCCTTATAGCAAAAAACACCTTCGCATTTCAATAGTTATTGGGGTTTACGAAAATGTGAACGAATTTTTGCCCCAGGCTGTCATCATGGCGATACCCAAGGACTAGATTCTTTAAAGAAAGAAACATCATTTCTAGTATCACCCAATTCTCTTACCCTACTCGAGTACCACGGCACCATACGTTTTATTTTGCTTTTTTCAAAAAAAAATCCAACCGGCGCCTGAAGAGCTAATCCCCGTTGCTATCGTACTTTCCAGTTTCCTGGAGGGGTTCTTGCCGCTCAGTTACCCGAACAGGGATCCCGATCTCCCACAAATTTTTAATAGACCCCCACAGAGTCGGGATATCACTTTTCTTCTCCTTCTTCTTCCTCCTTCCTCTCCCAATTGCGCTCCCACCTCCGCCCCTACCCTGCTGTCTCTTGAGCCCGGAGCGCGGGGAGATCACAGAGGCGACGGGATGATGATGATGATGATGCAAGTGTAGCCGTACTCGAGTAGTGTATCACAACTCATTTGTGCTGCACTGTAGGATAATTGAGAATTTCTTCCAAATGTTAACTTATTTGGGGCGCATCGCGATGGGGTCATCAGCGGCAGCTGTTGGCTTGGTTTTGGTGGATGTGATATCTGAACATGGGTTGGGTTGCGCCATGAGACCGAACTCGCGGGGAACTAAGCCGGGGGCGGTGGGACTCCTCAAGCATTGGCTGGAATGAGAATAGCGGTACTGTGCCTGTACAGACCTTTGCCGAGCGTTCGTTTGAAAGTTTGGCCCCGACGTATCCGCCCATCACAGGTTAGTGTTGGAAATAGCAGTTGATGGCCGCACTTGGTGCGGGATGTGCCCGCTCTCTCTGTGGCCGCAGGGGCATACGTACGCACTACCAAAGGACGTGCAAGCTCTGAAAATGTTTTCACCCCACTTGTTTTTCCTTCCTTCTCACCTTCTCCTCACATCACACCTTCCTTCCTTCCTGTACATAACTTTTCTCAAGTCTTTCCTTCCACCAAGTTGTCATCAATCAATCATGATTCTCATCTCCACCTAAGCGGTTTCAGTCCACTGCGTAAAATCCTCACCGCAGATCATTACCTCCGCAACCAAGATTTTCAACAATTAGGGACCCATCATCCACGAGTGATTAATTATGACGCGATTTAATTTCATTTGTTGTAAATGTTGAACACATCCGATGACTTAAGGCAGTAGAGGGATTCCTTATACGCCCTTGACAGATTCTGGACCTCCGCTCCCGGCAATAAGTTACCTAAAAGGACTTCCCTCATCCTTGCTCCTCTGTAGGTAGGGCGCATCCAGTCCAAAAGTCCAATACTAATCCGACCAGACATGCCATCCGTTCCCTCCATAGAAAAAACATCTGTCGCTAATAACCAACGACAAAATCCCCCGCCGTTCCAAGAAATGGTAAACAAAGTCATCCCACCAGCGACGGAAGCAACGCAGCTCATACTTCGAGCAAGAGAGGACACGACACCTAGCCCCCGATTCATGGCGCTACGGCGCCCACGAGTGATCGCCCGTGGGGCCATAACCGGGTAACGCCTCACACTCCAACCGCCCCACCAAAGCCAAACCTCCCCCAACTTCCGACAACTTCACCACCCGACTCACCTCACCTCACCATCCTCCATCCAATGCCCCCCACCAACCCCCCCCAACCAAAACTAAGAACCCCCGCACCAAAACGCAACCACCACCACCACCAAAAAAAACCCCCTTCCCCTTCCCCTCCCCCTCCCCCTCCTCCTCTTCACCAATACCGACCCTCCCCCCCACCACCAACACCAACACCGGAACCAAAGCAAATCCCAAAACCTCTAACCCCCTCTGACCTCCCGGAGAAGTATCGACCCGCGTACCGCAAAATACGCACGGTTGTGGTGATGCTGCCGATCGCGATTGTTACCAGCTATGTGCTTTATCAACGGGGTTAGTTTCCTCTGTCCCTTTCCCAGCTTTTATTGGAGGGGGAGGGAGGGAGGGAGAGAGAAGCTAAAGTGCTAGTTGGGTAGTTGTGCTTGGGGAGGAGAGAAAGGTTTTGGTGAAGAGGAGGGAGGAGAAGGAGGAGTGAGGGTGTTGATGGTGATGCGGGTTTATTAGACGGGATGGATCGGATGGAATGGAGCATGAACCGGAGGAAGCGGGGATTGATATCACACCTGAGTGCGAAAATCTCTCGACCACGGCGAGCCACACTACTCGGATAAATGCCACTATTGACCACACCTGATCAACACCTCTAAAGGTAACAATCCCAGTTCTGAATCTTCAGAAAAGTACGAAATCCCCATCAATTTTCAAGTATTGTGCAAACACTGTACTAAAGCCAAGAGAAAAGCGAAAGACCTTAAACTTTTTAATGAAGACGGAACAACGATAATAAACAGGAAAAGAAATATAGAAAGGACACGACCCCTTGACAAGAATAAAACCCTATAGTTAGTGATGTACTCGCTCTTTGAAGCCCAGAAACCGTGCACGTAAAGTCAAAGAGAAGAAGGTATTAATACAGCATTATCACAAAACAGACTCCCAGCCGGATGAGAAAGCAAAAAACGAGAGCAATTATACACGAAAACAGAAGCCAAAACCAAATGCCACCGCCCAGTCGTAGATAGAGATCTTCATGCCCTTCGTACCATCATAACATCATACAAAGGAGCAAGAATACAGTTAAAGAAAAAGAAAAAGAAAAGCGAAAGAGGAAAGAAAGCGCCAATTCTAAAGACCAAAAATTAGAAAATCCCCTCTCGATCAAGCTTAAGCAGGCACCATAAACGTGTACTGCTCCTCCTCTTCCTCCTCTTCAACCCCGATGCCACTATCGTGCTTTCTCCTCTTGCTCTCCCTCTTCTTCGCGCCATGCGTCACGCTCAAAGGCCTTGAAGTCGACGCAGGCGTAGGGGGGGCATGGGGGACGTCCGCAACATCATTATCCGCATCATCGTCCTGTTCTCTAGGCCTCTTGCTCGCTTTCTTACCCTCAGCTTGACGTCTAGCGCTCTCACGGATGTACTGCTGCTTGACCTCGCCAAACCGAACCATATATTTCTCCGCCTGGTGACTGAGTGCTTGAACAGCCTCGAGTCCGGATTGCCGCTCGGACTCAAGCATGTCTTGGTATCTGATCTGCTCCGCTTCGAGTTCTTCCACGGTTTCGGCAAGCTTTGTCCTCTCGCTGCGGAGGATGCCGACGACGGCTTCGAGGTCATCAATTCGGACTTCCCTGCCTTCGAGGATCGTTCGGAGGCCTTCGATGTCGTTCGTCAGGTCTGTGCGGGTCTGCTCCATCTCGATCCTCAGTTCGGTTAGCTCTTCCACCAATTTGCCCTTCTCGGCTTCCAAGGCCCCCTTTGTCTTGGCAGTTTCCTCGTAGGATAGTTGAAGTTGACTCTCGCGGGACTTGATGCCCTCTTCGAGTGCCGCTTCGGATTCTTCGGCTTCATCAAGCAATGCTTCGAGTTCCGAGATTCGAGCCTTGTACGATTCAATTACTTCATCACGCGCATGGATCTCCGCTCGAGAATGTTCCTGCTCTTTCAAGGACTCCGCTTTATGGGTTTCGATCTCGGCCCTAAGCTCCGAGAGGCGACTACGGTCACGGGAGTGCTGAAGCTGAGACTCGTTCTTGATCTCACTAATCCTCTTCTCTAGACCTGCAACGGCGTCCCGGCTGCTCGAAATCTCCGCCTCTAGCTGTCTGGAAACATCGTTGCGCTCTGCAGAAACCTTGCTCAAAGCTGAATTCTGGTTGGCGATCTCGTCACGCGCAGACCCCAATTGGTCCTCAAGAGCGGATATATTGCGCTCGCTTGTCTGGAGGGCTTCTCGAAGCTCCTCCGAAAGTGAAGTAATTCTGCCCTCACTCCCGGCAATTGTGTCTTTAAGTTGCGCAACCTTGTTCTCGTGATCTGCCTTCATTGTGTCGAGCCTCATGCCCAAGGCTTCATACTGTGCTTTCCATCCAGCGGCTCGCTCGTCAAGCTCCCGGATGGCTTCACTATCTTCTCTCGCCTGCTCTGCCGCAAGGTGCTCTGCCCTTGTCTTCGCTAGGACCTCCTCATCTAGAAGCTTCTCGAGGCGGCCAATGGCTTCCGCGCGCTTCCTCTGGAGCTCGCGGGTGGTGGTATCGTGCTCCGAAGCTTGCTGGTCAATCATGTCGAGAAGGTGGCGCTCTTTCTCAGAGCTTGCCTCAATTTCAGTAACTTTATCTTGAATAAGTTGATTAAGTCCCTCGATTTCGACACGAGCATGATTCAGTTCAAGAGTAGTAACCTCATGAGCGGCAATAGCATCCACAAGCTTTCTGCTAAGACTAGCTTCACGTTCACCGGCCTCCCCGATATCCAGCTCCATAGACTTAATAGTATCGTTCTTGCGTTGTACCGAACCCTGGAGCTCCTCAACCTTCTCTTCAGTAGATTCAATCTGCTGCCTGAGCTCCGAGAGACGGAACGTAACCAACTCAAGGACGTCCCTCTCAGCCGGTAACTGCTCGCCCTCAACCCCAACAGTGATTGCAATATCACTCAGACACCGACCATAGAGACTGCACTGTTCGCTCTCCCTCTCCTTCTCTTTCTCCATCTCAACTGTCCGAGCTTGCCCCTCATTCACCTTCTCGTAAAGTCCCCCAACTAGGCTCCTCAGGACTTTCAACGCATCTTCGTTTGAACCAGTCCAGGCAAAGTCACCCAATTCATGACCTTCAAAAGGTGAATTCTCGCTCTGGGCACAGTGAGAATACAGATTTTCAACATAACCTCTAACTTCTCTAAAACAGTCCGTCAATCTTTCCACTGTCTCTTCGGGGTTAAGAGAGTCTATATCCATCTCCTCATCTGTCTGGGCCAGTATCTTAATCTTCTTGGATAACTCAGTACGAAGCCGCTCGTTTTCGTCCGCGCGGTTCCTCTCCATAACCAGCTCCGTCAAGACCTCCTCCACTTCCATATCTAGAGATTGTTCGCCGTGGATATAGGGTCGGATCTTTTGTTGAATCATGGATTTTTCTTCATCGGCGAGAGCGGACGCCCGCTTCAAGGTCCCAATTTCGGCATTGAGAGCATCGATGTCTTGACGTAGGCTGGTGTTATCCTCGTGAGCATCTTGAACCGCAACCCCAAGAGAAACGACTTTCCCCTCCAACCCTTCGATATTCTGCCTCAACGACTCTCTCTCCCTGTTCGAATGCTCAAGCATACTGGTCAAAGAAGCAATTTCCTCCTTGTGCTCGGCGACTTCCGATTTCAAGCGGCTATTCTCAGCATGGGCATCATCTCTCTCCTCTTCTAGAATATTAATCTGTAAATTCAAGCTTGCGATGGTTTTTTCGAGATCTTCCTTTTCCTTTTGCGCAATCTTGCCCGCCCTGATTAAGCCCTGGATTTGAGCCATCATTCCGCTCATGTTTATTTCCATCTGCTCTTTCTCGTTCTTGGCTGCCTCCTCGGCCTGCTTAAACAAGTCGATTTGAGTGTTGAGATTAAGGATTTCGTTTTCAAGATCCGCCGTTTGGTCACCCGAAAGCTTGACGGTCGCCTCAAGTGTTGATACCTGCTTTTGGAGAAGATCGATTTCATGCCCCAGACCCTCCTTTTCTAAACCGGAGGCGATCTCGGCTTTCCGTAGTGAGGCTACCTGGGACGTGAGCTGGACAATGTCACTCTCAAGACGTGTTTTGTTATGGCTAGCAGCAGTTTCGAGCCCGCGGATCTGGTCATTCAGTCGACGAATCTGAGCCTCCAAATTTTCCTTATCATCCCCAGAAATCTTCAGTTGTTGCTCAAGATCCAATATCCGGACCCGGAGGGCATCAATGTTGTGAAGGAAGCTCTTTCTCTCCTGATCCGACAACTCAATCACTTTTTCGAGGGAGTCGACCTGCGAACGGAGCTCCGATATGGTTTTCTGGAAGGCTTCGTTGGCTTTTTGCGCGGCTTCCGTAGCATTGGTTTGGGATTTAAGCTCATCACGAAGAACCTTGATCTCATTCTCCAAACGGTTCTTCGTTTCGTCAGCAACTTCAGCCGCTCCTTCAAGAGCACCAATGTCAAGTTCGAGCCGGTGAAGGCTCTCCTGAAGAGTCGCTTCAGCTTTTCCAAGGCGGTCGACAGTCTGCTCCAATCCTGTTATTTTCTCTGTTTGGATGTTGACTTCCTGCTTTAATCCAGCGTTCTCAACACGCAATTCCCCAATCTCGCGTTCTTGAACCGCCAACTGGTCTCTCAATTCATCAATTTCTGCCACCATCTCGGCACGCTCAGCTTCCAAGATTGAGGTCTCCCTCTTCAACAACTCCACCATCTTACTCAGGTCCTGAAGCTGAGAGTCAACATCTTCCTTTGAGCGTTCTCCGGCCTCCACCGCTGCCTCCAAGCGAGAAATTTGATCCGTGGTTTCGAGGAGCCTCGCGTCGACAGCTCTCTTTTCTACAGCAACAGCCTCAGCCATTTCCTGCAATTCCGAAACCTGGATATTCAGACTTTCCACCCTCTCTTGCAACAGAATTGTCCCCTCATCCACTACTTCATCCGTTTGTACCATCAGATCCTGCATACTCTCCAACCTCTCTCCCTCCATCTCCTCCAGTTCGGTGATTCTCATCCTGAGGGTTTGCTTCTGGTTCTTCAACCTCAGCACCTCGGCCCCCAGTACTTCGGCTGCCTCTTCTTGCTCAGCCAATTCGGTCTGCGATTCTCGAACCCTTTCCTGGATCCTATCAGTCAAGTCATCGATCACCCTCTGGAGGTCTTCATTCTGGTTCTCAAGCTGGGATATCTTCTTCGAGCGCGATTCAGATTCATAAACATCCATCTCAGCCCGGGTTCCGGTAACCTGAACTTGGCTTGACGCAAGAATTGTACTATCAACAGCCGAAGAATGGAAAGCCATGTCGTCATGAAGCTGCTCGGTATCGGATATGTCATCGTCAAAGTCGTCCGCAGTGGGCCCAGTGTAGACGCGATCGATATCCGCATCAATTTCCCCCTCAACCTCCTCAAATGCTACAGCCATATCATTGGCCTTCGACCGCTCTGCCTCAAGATCGTGTATCCTTTCCATAAGAAAGTTGTTCTTCTCCAGGAAAATTTGCTCTTCTGCGTCGTGGAATATTTCATCCTCCTGTGCGCGAGCGGCTGCCTCCTGTTCACGATGTTTGATATTCTCCCTTAGCTGCTCAATCATAGCCTCGAGATCTCTTATTTTCTTGTCCCGGGTCGAAACAGGGGTTTCCCGCCCACTTCCATCCGCACTTTGAGTCTCTCCCCTGAAGGGTGTGGCAGGGGGATCAGGCGAATTGGCGGAGGGTGCGTAATCCATGTCATAATCTTCATCATGTGGAGCGTAATCGCGCTCGGGCTCTTCATCTTCACGAATAGGAGGCATGGGCTCAGGCTCTTCGGATGGTGCATATCTCGCAGCAGCAAGCTCTCTCTCCAAGTCTTGCAATCGCTCCGCACTCTGAGCCAATTCAGCCTTTAACTTGGCCAGCTCTTCCCTATTCCTCCTCTGCCCTGCTCGTCTCTCGTCGTCAATATTATTCATTTCCTCGCTAAGAGCATTTCGGCGAAGGGCTCGACGAGTGCGGGCTGACAGAGCCTGCTTCAACGGGTAAAATTGTATCTCTTGAGAGACAGGTGCAGGGAAGCTGATCTGTTGCCGGGGAGGCTGTATCGGAACTGCCATGGTATGGCGGCGACGGTTGGAACCAGAAGAGCGACGACGACGGGCTGTGGAAGCCACTCCCGGGGCCCTGCGAGCAGGGGCAGGAGTAGGCTGTTCGGAGGATCCAGGTGATCTGCGTGCTCTGGGACTTGGAGAGGGAATGGGTGTGCCAAGTACAAGGCGGGGACCTGGATCGGAATGCCGAACTTTCTTGCGCCGTAGCACCTCACTTCTTAGATGATTGGCATCGCGAGATGGCCCCGCGGACGAAGCCGGACGAGGGGCCGAAGAAGGGCGCGCGCTCAATGGGACAGCATTCTCACACCGAATATCGACAGAGGATGGGCCGACACCAGATGTGGAAGGGGTATTGGGTGTCGAGCGACCATCCGGGGGCAGAACATTACTATTCGTCCGGCGAGCAGCACGGGTATTTGAGGATAGAGCACCAGTCGGTGAGCGGGCAGGAATGGCTACAATCGGAGTAACAAGGCTAGTTCGTCTCCTTGTTCTACCCGCTGGAGTTGAGGAAGGGGCGTGATTCTGGGCCTGGGGGGCACCAGCAGGAAACTCCATAGCCTTCACAACCGCAGCAAACGTATTCCAATCATGACTACTCGGGCTAACTTCCCGTCGTCTCTTCTCCGCCTCAATTATGGTCCGTAGTTTCGTGGTAAGGAGATAACAGCCATCGTTTGTGGTAGAGAGCCAGCCCTCGTCAACAAGCTTATTCGCCGCCTGCGTCACAGCAAAAACAAGGAATCAGCAACAATGATCAATCCGCCAGGTTGAGAGGTGACATACAAGCAGGACGCGTTTTCGCCACGACCCGGGAAGGGGGCAATTCTGAGAATCACAATCCCGTTTGTAGCGAGCCTCTACAGTTTAACATCAATACGTTAATTCAGACAAAAGCAATCAGTAGAGCATGATTGTATGTATCGTACCGACAGATGCAAGACGGATAGGTCTTGCGTGTTTAGGATTATAGAAGGCATCGATTGCCGCAAGTACTCGTACTCTGTACGAGAAAGGTGGTGGCGCCATTGTAGGTGACTGCGCGTGGCTCCCTCGATGGGCAGCTACGATAAAAAAAGGGCGGATGGCACCAACACTTTGTATTAGTACAGCACAATGTACAAATGGCGCCCCCAGCCAACACTGGATATGGTGATTCGGAAAATATCTGTCAACCAGCAACCTTAGCTAAAGAGAGTTCACGGAGGAGAAAGAGGCAAGTAGAATAGCCTAGATAAGAAATGGATTTGGTAGAAATTGTGAAACAAGTCAACACGAGGCAAGAGATCGAGAAGGGACGAAGGGATGGAGCAATGGAGGAATTAAAGTTGTAGTAAAAGAGATCCTAATGATAATTACCTCTTTGAACAGAAAGCAAAGGCTTACCGTACCGTACAATGAGGCGTGTATATTATTCTGGACGAGGATGATGAGTTGTATAAACGAAGAGAAAAGAAGTGGTTTAGAGAAAAGAGAGGGAGGGAGGGGGGTGTGGTGGAACAGCAAAGCAATTTACGCGTAGGTTCTACTGGTATGTCTGACTCGAATCGGGAAAAGCGTACCGTACTCTTACTAATTGTTTATTCCGGTACCCTAATATAAAGTACAAGCAAAGTTACTGGTGAAAATAGTACCCCCAGCTGTGAGATTCTCCCTCGTTCCGTCTTTCTCCTTTAACTTAGATTCGCTGTTTGAACGATAGTCAATAAAGTCGAAGAGATGGAAGAAAATCGAAGGCAAAAGACCCGGGTATCACATTCGTATGATAGGAAGAGAAGAGGAAAGGATTCACCGATAGCACCAGTACCGTACTCGTACTCTACTCGAGTACATCAAGGGTTTTGGAGGGGGGGTGCCAGCGATGCAATTTCTGTGCCTATGCTATGCCTATCTCATTCGAGCGGTTTCCCTGTTTCCCTCACCCGCAGAGTCATAGGAGACTCCTAGCCTATCAATCTAAAAAAAATTGCAGACGAAAACCTGACGACAGAAAGAAAAGAAGAAAAAGAAAAGGAAAGGGACCGAGTGCCAACTGCCGCCACTTGGTGCTCTATCCATTGGGTGGAAGCTTCCCTGTTCTTGCCAGTCCAACCATTTCGCACACCATGATCCATTTCCAATTTTCAGGCCACCAATACCTGTGCCTCCTCCAACACATGGACGGGGAAGAAAAAAGTGTCGAACGACTCAACCATTCTGTTGTGCACTGCGATGAATAATGGCGATGTTCATCGACTCCTGAGCTATATCCTTCACCGATGACCAGCGTGAATGGTAGGGGATTATTTGAGGGAAGCTACCGACCGTGCCGTGCCTCTTCACCAGAGCGTGGATGATCACGTGGGAAGGCGTGGCCGGCGCGTTCCATTGGTTGTCAGGGGAGCTAAGCTAGAAGAATTCTCGGCAGCAGTGATGATGATATCTTTCCCTAGCTGTTCACCATTTACGTAGTAGTCTAACCTGTTTTCGAGCACCGCTTCTCCAAAAGGTGTACAAATGCCAGGATGGGGATTTCGTACTTCTCCTTATAGTACTGCTACGATATTACCCATTGCAAGTAATGTTAAAAGTAGGAGGCGGGGGACGAGAGGAGTTGAATAGCCCGAACGCTTTGGAGTAGCATATATAGGCGAAATGGAAAAAGACTTTTCGTACAGGAGAGAGTTTATTTCGCGGGTTAACCTAAATCAACTGTTCAAAAGCTCTATCCCTACGGATGTATGCCTTGTAGATTTAGATGGCGACCCCCAACTAGGGGAAGGCCAACTTTCCTTCAGTCTATTCCTTCAATAGGTGATATTCGAACTAATCGGGGTGATGGTCCCGCGCATCCCCGCACTAAAAGTGAGTGAACCACGACACCAGTTTCCACGCGAAATGATGGTGAGGTCATCAGGGTACAGTACGGTACTCATGGACGCTTTGCGCTGGACGCATCCCACCGTTTTTTTGTTGCCGCCATCATGGCTTACGTACAGCACTCGAGTACATTGTGCCAGGCCCCCACAACGACGAGCATATACTGTACCTACTGTATAAGTTAAGTCGGGCTATCGGATAACAGCTCAGGGTTGTAGCTTTGGGCGAGCCTTTTGTCTCGTGAATCTTGTCCAGTCAGTTTGAGGGATGTTTGATAGATTTGGCACCACTTCCCCGCCGACCGGTATGTGACGGCCGGAGCCCGGATGGTTGCCGCCGGACATGCGCCCGTGCCAGGTGCAGCCAGAACGCGGGGTAGAACTCTTTCAGGTACTTGTACAGTATCTTACTTGTACTGTGCTCAAATGCACCCCGGGCATCGGTATGATACGGCCCTCTTGTCATTTGTCACAACTCTCCATACTTCCCCAAATTTCTCCGCCGCCCTCCAACTCCTTTCCCATTTCTCTCACCTATGATCCTCTTCCTCCAACTATATCCCACACTTCGCTCGCCCAGCCACCAAACTCCCCTTCTCATAAATTTTCTCGGGCTCCATCCCATGTTATATCTTCTTGAAAAAACCTTCTCTCCCACCTACCCACCTTCCCTCCTCCTTAACTATATCCACCACTCGGCCTATTCTCTCCCTGGGTTTTGAACCCCAACAATTCACCCCTTCACTGTCCCCGCACCTTATAGCGCCTATGGCCTCCTTGAGCGACAAGGCTGACTCCACTGTCGTTCAATCATGCCCTAATGGTAGTTAAAGAAACAGTTACCCCCACTCCCTTCCCCGCCTTTGTTTCTATCTGAATTTCCAAGGTTGCCCTTACACAAATGCTAATCAATTTCTCACAGAGGTTCTGCAACTGATATTTCAGAATCTGGATAGCGTTTCTCTCGCACGGTGCAGCGCAGTCTGTTCCCACTGGAGAGAGCTCATTGACCCATCAGACCCTTCTATACCGGACTACCTCTGGGCTCGGCAGGCCCCGAACCTCCGGCTGAAATCTCCGACTCCCTATACCAGATTCCGTGACCTCTATACATCCCTGAGAGATCATCTTTGGCTCCATGGCAAAATATGGATGGGTAACCGTTTATGGACAGGCTATATTCTTCTTTCTACATACAACTTGGAGACGGGTGCTATAGATTTGACCAACATTGTTGCGGCACGGCTTCAAGGTAACCGTAGAGAAGACTCGGTCCCTTGGAGTCGTGATGAGAGTATCTCTGTAGCAACCTTTGATCCACAAGTGTCACTCTGGACACCTCCACTATTGTCTCTTGACAAGAACACAGTTCTCGACCCAAACGACAACGAGATCAAGCACCCAACGCAGGAACGGCCATTTCACTGCTCACTTCTTCGAGCCAGCGCGGTGCCTCCTGAAGCACAGCTATCTTCCAGAAAGTATTGGCCTCCGCCCCACGTTCCTGCCGCTCAGCGTACCGATGATGTGCATAGCTACGCCAACTTGAACTGCTGCCATGAGAACATACCATCGCACGCAGACGCCATTGATTCTGCCTTCCGCATCCGCAAGTGGATAGTGTTCGGCGGAGCGTCTGTGCCCAGCATTTTCATGTCCAGTAGCGGTATAGGCAGCCAAGTAGAAACCTTCGCGACTATCAGTGAGGAGCACTACACACCCGATATGGACCATCCATACAAGGGCATATGGGTTGGCGACTCCCCCCACGGCTGCGAATTCATCCTATTCTATCAAGAGACCCCAACAAAGCTCAAGGCTGTGAAGATTACCGGTGACCTTAACATTCCCTGTGGGGAAATCACTTTTGTTGTCGACGATCTGAGGGCCGTCATTCGCATAGCCGATGAGAGGGAATGGCCCGGTGCTAAGGTTATTTCAGCAAAGGCCCAAATCGCTTGGCATCTATTCCGAGATAGTAAACCCCCCCCCCCCTCCTCTCTTCCTCCTCCTTTCCCTCCTCCTCCTGCTCGACTGTTGCTCTTGATTTGCAAAGAGCTAATCAGAGAGAGTAGGTGAATTAATCGACGCAGAGGTGATCTGCGTTAGTCCTGACGAAATCGCGCTCCTTTGGCATTTGTCCCCGCTCCCCAGTCGCATCAGCCGGTTCAGGAGGGTTGATATCGAGGGTTTTATACACGGGCCTAAAGAATGATTTCTAGTTGAAAACAGAGCACCCAATTCTTAGGTTTGTCGCACCTTTCGAAGGAGTCAATTCACTGGGCAAAAACGGCTAGGCCGGGCAAGAGTCGACGGCGAACGAGACAAAGAGGGCTGTGACGCAATCCCCATTGACAGAACTATCCTTAGGTGTATATGTCTTTACTTACTGCAACTTCTGCACGCACACATATTTCTCACCCTCAACTCGTGCACTTGCAACCAGACCCCACCCCCTCTCTCCTACTTACTCTCTCTGTCACTCGGGGGTTGAAATCGGGTCTAACGTCATAGGTCTCCACCTATCGTTCTCCCCCCCCCCCGGCTTACCTCACCTTATCAGCTTTCAGGTCAACTCCCTCTTGCTTTTTACCCAAGTTAGTTAATATTTCCCTGTAGATATAACCCAACTCAATATAGTACAGCAGCAGTTATTAAGCATTAGTGCGTGATATGTACTCGAGTACTTGTTTGTCGGCTGAGGAATGGGCTTTCGCATAGAATTATTCGGAAAACCCTTGTCCTTCTCGGCCTTTTTCCTTCCCCAACGGCAGGGAGCGCGACGGGGCCCTTGCGCATCGAGCTCATTCGAAGAATGTCTTGAAAAGACTACTTGAACGGAATTGGGCTTAAAAGTTTGGGCGCTATAAATAAAACCATTAGAAAGGCTAAACAGCACACAGCCTTTTGCCCCAGCCCTCCGGGGTCCAGGCGCAAAAGGCTTTAATGTCAAGTTAGATTGATCGTACGAAGAAAAACGCCTCGTTAGAGGTTCTATGAGATTGGGGTCGCTTCTAAACTGCGCTGTAAGAAATGGCATGTTCACACTGTGGCAGTACTAGTATGATACACGGTCTGCCAAACAGACACAAAGTCAAAGATTCCGACCCCAACGCTTCCAACCCTTCTAAAACCCGCCCATCAGCCTTTTAAATAAATAAATAAAGATACCCTATCAACCACGGTCCTTTTTTTTAATTTTTTTCTTCTTTACAAAAAGCCTTATCTTTTGTTTTCCCAATCCACCACCAACCTCGTCCATGCACCAAGGGGTAAAAGGCTACGTGGCCATTAGAACTAGAAGGGAAAAAAAAGGCTCACAAAATCTAGGTTTGAACACGGAAACTCCTTCCACTAGCAGTCTTCTTCTCTTTCTTCTCTGATTCCTCGACTTCGGGCTTGGCTCTGTTGAGGACTTTAAGGAAGTCTGCCACGCGGCGGCGCATTCTAGAATGCATGTATGCCTAGTTTTCATGAGCTACCAGCCAATCATATATATAGGTATACCGGAAGTGAGGTACCTTTGCAGCCTTGATGTGGTAGTGGAAGTAATCGCGGAATGTCTGGATGTGAGATATGGATTCTTCTCTTCGTTGAGGGGTGAGATGGCGGGGGAAGAGAACTACAGTCAATCAGCACCACATATTCCCAATAAACCATCACGGAGAGCTTACCGAAAGTAATATATCCAATATCTCCAGTCCCATCATCCTTCACACCCGGAATATTACGAATCTCCAACGGCGGATCATTTCGGTAAAGAACCTGAGGAGCATTCTGAATAGCCCGCCGTCGAGCATCCACAAACTCCTAAAGATAGAATTGGCATCAATAATCCCCCAGTTTGCCCAATGAATCCTGGTGGGGAGTTATTCCAAAACGCACCGACAGGAACACCTTCCCGAATATCCTATCCGTCTCCTCCCTAAATACCGTACTAAAAATAACTGTGACGCGATCGTGCGAGGCTTGGATGTACATCGCTTCCTCTTCTCTATGCCGAATAACCATAACCTCGGACCCGTCCCCCGTAGGTGCGTTCTCGGGATTGAACCCTTTAGAGGCTTCTGCGAGACGGTGATGCTCATCAATAGCCTTTTCGAAAGGTGCCGCCATAGTATTACGTTTCAACAACGATATGCGACGAATTAGGTCTTCCTTAGCTTCTAGAAACCCCCACCCTCCACATGCGTCAGCAATCACCCACCGCAGCCATCGCCACCAACCAGGGAGGGGTAGAGGAGGAGGAGGGGGACCTTGTTCCGCCGGGAGATCTTCCAGATCAACCATCAAGGAAAAATCATATCCACTTTCCGTTTCTGTGATGTACCTCCCGTACTCTCGTTCAAGGACTTTTTGGGCTCCGTGCTGGAGGAGATCTGGATAGCATTTGACAGAGATGGAGACAAGTATCTTGAATTTTGTCTCTGGAGTGGAAATGTGGAATGTTACTCCGTCAAAGTCGGAGATGACCTGATCGACTGAAGCTGCAGTTGCACTGTAGCAGCACCCAATTAACTCGCTGGAGGGGCAATCAGGGATAATAATTAGTACCTATTGAATCGCTCCGTTAGGATTGACTTCAGTAGCAAGTTGTGATATTCGAGAAGAAGCTTGGTCGCAGTTAGTAAGATTGCAGAGCATGAGCGCAGTAGGTGGGGAATCTCAAGTACCATGTTGATGATAAGAAGAATTTGCGATGGATTGGCAGGGTGAAAAGCCGGAGTAGAGTAGACAGATGGAGGCCGGGAGATGTCAAAGCAGTTGAAGTTACTGTACGAGTAGAAGAGGAGCTGTATCTTAAGGTGTGGCTTGGGGCTCCCCTCTGAGGCCGCGCCAAGACATGGACCCCACAAACAGACGCGGACCCTTTCGGCTGGGCCGCTCTCTTTCCCGCCAAGGGTCTGACAACTTTGGCAGGGCACCGCATCAGTGACCGTATGATATCATATGATATGATATGATACCAACGACTGGGCCTGATGAAACGGTATTTTGACCCTCCGTACTCATTCCTAGGCAGGACCGGTTTAAACCCTTCAGTTTTGAACCCTCCAGCTATCACATTCTCCAAGCATGGAAAATGGACTTCAAGCCCTTCAAACCGGAAGTCTCTAGCTTACTACGGCACACCGCTCTCATTCAATCTCAACGAAGCATAACCAATCGGTGAGCATGGGCCGCGGTTGGAAAGGCGTATCCCACTGTGGTTTTGGCGCGGACTCGAAGAAGTCCATGGTTAAATCCGATTATCATACCGAAGAGTAATGATTCGAGTGAGATCTTGTGCGTGAACGGCCATTTGCAGTTTCATGGGGGGGGGCATCATGGAGTGATCAATAAAACCCCAAGACAGCTCCAAGAACAATCACCGACAGGAGGCTATGAAGACCATCCGAACAAAACCAGCTGCCCCGGTCTCTGATCACACCATTTTAAATGGAACAGGACTATCCATATTTTGTTTCCATTGAACAGCACAAGAAGGATGGTCAAAGTGAACTTCTAAAGATAGATGGTGGAAAAATCACCTAGGATTGATGATATCGTAAGGCTTATAATACTTCATGATTGGGCGTTGGAGGGCCTGTGCTTGAAGCAGTTCATGACACAACACGGCACCTATTGCCAGAACAAATCAGGCCAGCTCGGTCCGCGGGTTTGCTGTCGTAAGCGTGAAGAGTCTGACTTCTGGGTCTTTGGAGATATTATCGGTGCTTAGTTAGAACCTATCCAGTGTGGATGCAACAGCGTGCCAGTATGGCTCATGAAAGTGCACAGCGAATTCAAAATTTCTGCGACATGATGGCGGTAGTGCATTTCACAGGCACAAGTATTCTGCATCACGGGTAATACATTTGCGTTTGGAACATCACGGTAGAAGGTATTATTGAATGTTTTATAGCCAGCGCCGAGTGCAAGCTTTGGTAGATCTCCTCGGATGCAAGACATCAGCCACGGTCACATTGCGCTACAATTTGCCGATCGCAAAACACACCCCACATTATTTACCACATGTTAGACATGGGGGAAAGGATGACCATTGCAGTTTTTTTTTTTTAATAAAGTCGGCACTTGTGCTCCAAATGGAGACAGGTGTTAGACACTTAATGAATGGCTGAAAATAACTTCAATAGTGCCATTTTCACCACAAACCTATCCTCAATGTACAAGGTGCGGTCAAGTCAATAGTTCCAGGCGAATATGCGCGTTTGTTGACACATCAACACCAGTGTTCTAAAAGTAGAAAGCTGAAGTTAAGTGGAACCCAACCAGAAAAACATATTGGAACGGGTGTGCCTCTGTTAGTAGGACTCATCCACAGTACCGTACTGACAACTCTACTCGTCTTGATCGATCCTATCGATCCTACCACCTCTTCCCCCTGCAATCTCTGTCAAGTCAGGAATCCAACCTCTTGGCCTCTCACTGCCCCGCACAATAACCCCACACATTGCCGCCTCAACTTTCTCCACACAAGTCTTCATAACACCAAGCTTCTTTTGGACTTCCTTCCCCAAGAGTCCGCTCCCCCCACCAAGCGTAGTATCCAGCTCCTCAAACTCTAACCTTAATTCTCTCAGATCTCTTAGAGCTTTGGCCACTTTCCCGTCCTTTTCCGCACCACCTCTCGTTGCAATCATGGTGATTGAGAACCTCATCATTTCACCGACCAGGTCGAATATACCCAGGATGTAATCTCCAGGCGTTATCTCAATGAGATGCTTTACCGATTGTTGGACAGCTGATAGAGGGATCAATTTGCCCGTGGTAAGGTAATGATGGAAGGCTATTGCCTCAATATATTCCTGAATGCCCCCAGAAATTTGGCGAGCATAGCGGTAAGTAGAAATCTCTTGGAGGTCAGGTGAGACGACGGATATTAAATTTTGGACCTGTTCGAAGCGGGTTTCGTACTCCTTGCTAAGTGAGGTTGGAAGGGGAGAGAAAGGTTCGCGAGCCCTATTGGATAGATTAACTTATGCTGTATCCATTAGAAAGGGATGGGATGATTGAATACCGTTGGACAGTGAAAATCCTAAAATTATTAGTCAACGTATTCCCGAAATAGTTAGAGTAATGACACCGGGAGACAGAGTGCGTACATCTTCTTGCTCAATGCAGTAATATCACGAGATGCCTTGATTACCCTCTCACGGCGGTCGTGATGTTCATCGAGCTCATCACGGAAATGATTGAACATGGACAAGTATGGATTGTTTTGCTGTTCCTGAGCCGGAAATTTTTTTGGCCTATGAGGCTCGCCAGAGGGTTGAGAAGTCGGCATTGGAGGAGCCTAAAGGTTTGTATTGTGGAAGCACTGATGGTAGATGAGGTAGTGCTGGTATCCAGTCTGGAGGAGGATGGGGGGGGGGAAGTGTGTTTGCGCTGATATGGATGGAGGAGCCCATATCATACTGCAGTACCGAATGCAAGTGTCATGGTAAAGACCTGAGAGGAGCCAAGACTTATTTTATGCAGGACGAGGGACAAGATGATTATGATCAGAAATGCACAGGGTGAGGGGGGTACCGGTACCGGTGCTCAAGTACTGTACAGCATACCGCAGCACACTCACGCAAGAGTAAACCGGCGGCAGCGCCTTCTTGTCCACCAATGCCTCTCCCCCTCTTGTGCTCACCGCTCAGCCTGGGAGCTCGCGTCTGCAACCGCTGTGCTGGTATAATGAGTCTACCGGTACTAATACTGTAATCCCGCTGCACCAGGGTCGCCCTTGTGGCCTAAATATAACAGCAAACAAGACGGGCCATTCGTCAAATGAAACAGGAAAAAAGTTTACACTTCTCCCCGATGTTGGTCGCCTCGTCTGAGGTTGTTAAATACTTCTTGCAATCTACTTGGGTCTGTTTCAGAGGTCGTACAGAGAGAGTATGTGGAATGGGTCACCGTGTAGCCGTGTCGAGAAATGCTTTCTAGCATATGTGTTCTCTCTCTCTCACTCAATAAAGTGAGAGCTTCTGAAGTTGCTCTTTCCCGTCCTCCAGGGTTGGACAGGGGCTAATCACTTTGCGGGTGTCGGAAAAAGGGAGATGGTACCGGTACAGTGCTTTCTGTCAGACTGCAGCAGCCCATCAAAGTCAGGCACAGTTGATGGATTAAATTGGGATAATTAGGGGATCATGATGTAGAATCCGGCTTTCAAATTCACGACATTGGTACTGGGCTGGTACTGCACCTCTAAGATATGGTTCCTCTCCCGCCGTTTTTGATAGCGTGTGGTCAAGCTGTTGCTATTTACGTTTTTTCGGCCCCCGGATGCTTCTTCTGCAACCAATACCGGTGGCTTGATTGTGAACCCCGCCCCAAAGCTCCCTTTCTCTGCAGCGATCAATTGATCAACTCAATTTCGTAGCATCCATATGTTACTGGTAGCTCCCTTCAATTCCTCCAAGCTTCCACCACACACGAGTACCGGTAACTTAAACACACGCCCAAAGTACGATAGAGTATCGTGCCCCATTTCCGATCACCTCCTTGATCCCTCCTCCCCCCTATTCCATTCCCACCTGCATAACGTACCCTCCTGCCAAATCTCCCCAGATACATATTCCTCTCGCTATAATATACTATATTCTACAGATTCCCCTCATTCCCATCATCACCCTCACCCGGTCCAGAGAGACCCCCTCGTTGTTCGCCTGTCATCTGGGGCAGCCTGGGAAGCTCTCACTTGTCTGAAACCCTCAGCCCGTGGCTGCACCGCAAACTTATTGCCCGAGAACTGGAGGGCAGTGGCACCGGCCGAAAGCTATCACTGCTCTGCCGTCTAAGCAACCAAACCCAGCCTTGTATTCTGCGCTGCTTGAGACCACTTGTAAACATCATAACAACACCACCTCTCCCCACCCGTCTCATTCCTCCCGTTTCCTCTCCAACTCCCACCGTAATTACCTGTCGTCACCGTTTTCCACCAACAAACTTTCACCTACCAACCAAACACGGCTACCTACTGTTAGCCTGCCTCCCATCCTCCTCCCCCTTTTCCTCTCTCTCTCCCTCTCTCCCTACCACAAACACGAGCAGAGCGACGACTCGCCTAGCCAACACCCGCTCCCAGCAACAACACCGGAAAAAATCCCGCCCCAGGGGAAGAAAAGCAAACAGCCACTCGCGCACCCGAGGCAAGCGAAACATTGAACGCTCGTTCGGCCACAACAAAAAAAAGTACGGCCAACCTCCTCATGGCCTCTCCGGAATCGAGCCGTATCGGGGGGGCTCGCCCCTCTGGTGGTGGTGGTGTGAAGGGTCTCCTGGCAATGTTTGAAAACTCCGGTTCTGCTAGCCCTGCCGGTGGTAATGCTCCACGCGATATCACCCCTGGTCCTAAACCCCTGAGCAAAGTCAGGACTTCATTCGTGGCGGTTACGGGAAATAACGGCCAGATGATGGGATTGCAAAGAATATCCACTCCTCCTAGTCCAGTCGTTACTACAGATGGAGGGAAGTTTACACCAAGCTTTCAGGACAAGGATAAGGTGGTTCAGAATAAAGTAGTCAAGAAGGAGGAAGGTATCGAACCGGTCAATGGAGCCCCAAAGATCGAAGTGTCTAAGAAGTTCGAGACCAAAGCAGATTCCAAAGGTGATATTAAGAGGGAAATCAAAGCTGAACCGAAAGAATCTGTCAATGGATTCTCTACGCCGAAGCGATCGCCTACCATCCCGACTCCCGTGCCCGAAAAAACCCAAATCAAGAAGGAGGATGAAACCCCTCAGAAGCCTCTCGAAACGATACTCACGAAGGCGGAGGAAGAAAAGAGGGACACAAAGTCGACGAAAACCGATGACTCCAAGCCAAGGCCCGCGGCCATTAAAACTGGCCATCCTCCCAAATCCCCCATGAAATCAGGCTTCAACTCCCCGAGACTGAACAGATCCTCTGTAAAATCACCCGCCGCGTCAGGTAACACTCTCACTCTCCCCACATCCAGAACAACCACCGCTTCCCCATTGCCCTCCCCAACCATTCCGAGGAGCCCCGCACGTGGTGCTTCGACTACAGGCGGTGCGAACAGCAGGAGACCAACTTCCACCTCAAGGGCTTCCTCCAAGACTCGTTCGACTACTACTGCTTCTACATCTAATACACCTACCAGCTCTACTTTCAATACAAATTCCAACAACGCGACTTTATCGACAGCTTCCAAGACACGGCAGCCAGCCACCTCTAAGGCAAGGACCGCCGCTCCCCCCAAAACTGAGCAGAAACCTGTTCAGTCAAGGGAGCCAACCAAGCCAGCAGCCATGCGCGGCTCAGCTTTTGGCCCTACCGCAGCTTCCGCAGCAAAGCTAGCGGCGGATCAAGCTAAACAGCCTACAGCCCGTCGCCCTCCCTCTTCTACATCCACTATCCGTCGCCCAGAATCTAATTTGGGTACTCGAGCTACTGCGCGTAAGGCTACAAAGTCCCCAGTTAGACCAGCCACCTCTGCCGCCACCCGAAGCAGCCGAACAAGCACAGGATCCAACACCAGCGTCGCTCCGGTTGGCGGAGATTTCTTGTCTCGCATGATGAGACCGACGACTGCAAGTGCTAGCAAGGTTACCGATAAAAAGCAGATACCGACTCATCAGCCATCAAAGAGGTCCGACTCAGTGGCTAGTTCAAGTCGAAGAAAAGAGGCATCCTCACTCCCTCCGCCGAAGGTTCGATTGCGAAAGGAAGATACACAATCCGAAGGTTCTATCACTGAGGAGTCTGTTACCCAAGATCCAACTAAGGTTGAGGGCCAGGTGAAGGCAGATGTTGAGGCTAGCGCAGCGGCCGCCCCTGAAATAGCGACCCCCAAACCCAAGCAGGCAACCGAGGTTGCCGAGGAGCCGAAATCAAGTGCCAACGAACTTAGTGTCGACACAACTGCAAAGGAGATCATCAATACCAACACCCAGGACTCTTCGGTTGCTGGACATGAAGAGGATGAAGGGCATACTCCTACCACCACCGCTTCATCCACCACCCTTGTACATGAAGGTGACGGTCAAGAGGAAGTCGCAGCTAAAGAGTAAGTCCTCCTCCCCCGCTCCCACCCCCTCTGAATCCCATCCTAATTCGAATTTTAGGGAATGAGGGACTGTCCAGAACCACGGACATTGATGAGGAGTGGATGGGCAACGGCAGTTCCAATAGGAAGACTGCATATTATTAATTTTATGGGAGGGCTTGATGGCCCTAGTTTTATGGGGCTTTAGGATTCGGCGTGGGGGGGGGTTCATCTTCATTTCCTTGTTATATTCTTTTACATATCTTTTTCTTCCCCCCCTCCACTCTTTGGTACCAGAGATATCATGGGGATTTAGTGGGAACTTGGGACGATCGAGGATAACATGAGTTCATTTTGCCTACCTCACTCTTAAGCCCTCTTGCTTTGCCGTTCTCAGCTTTTTCTTAGCCACTTTTAACCATATCATACGACCACTAAATTCTCGAAGTCCTCTCGATTCCCAGTCATTTCATTTCCTTATGTCTACTTTTCTCTCTCTTTACCACTGGTGATTTTCGTTCTTCTCACTGCATCTTTTCGAATTACGGCGCGTTGGGATTAAGGTAACTGGGCGCGCATTCTTGATTTTCCTTTCCTTCACTCTCCACCTTCACTATTCAAGCCATTTCGATCACGTCATCCCAACACATCGTCACTAGGTCTTTATTATGTCCTTTTTCTCTAAGGGTAAATCGGTATTATAGCTATTGTAATGTTGTTTTTGCTTTTTCCCTTCCATCTTTTTTCGTTACCCTTCCTTCCCCCCTTTCGTTACATATCATGTTAGACGGGCAGTGTAGGGGAATAGGCTAGGCTAGGCAATTGATGATCTCACCATTAAATACCGACCAGTGACGCAGGAACTAAGAACTGTGCATTGGGGGTCGTGAGTGTTGGCTATGGATTTTCCCGAGTGGTGTCTTATGAGGTCCATTCCTCCGCACGTGCAAAGCTGACGCATGTCAGTGGCACTAAGACCTCTAGACCCCACCACTGAATTTACCCAGTAGAACTAGCAGCAGAATTACCGTTCTGCAACAGATTGTCTGTAGTCTACACGATACTAACGTTGTCATCCATCCGGAATAGGCTGCAGCAATGTTTCGAACTTGTGGGCTGTCCTGTTGGGAAACTCTACTAATAGTTGCTTTGCGGGTACCGGGAAGCGCGTCCGGAAAATAGTTGCAGCGATAGCCAGATACTCGCCCCTTTACTTGCATAAGATGAATTGATCGTTGGGGGGGGTAATAAAAAAAAGATCCACCGTTGTACCTATATTGAAGGTGAAGACTTTGGTCTATCTAGTGGGGGGTCGCAGTGAACCCGGCGAGGTCTCTCAAGATTTCCCTCCACATTCGCGATCAAATATATTTCCCTGGGCCTCGTCATGAGAGACTTACCATCAGTAATTCTCGTGTTATTGTTCATTTAGGATTCGCGTGAGTTAGCGTATACTCCAAGGTGGGCGTGGGCGTGGACGCGACACGCCGGAGCACGCGAAGTCGGTCTACGAGTACTTCTCTTGCTTCGAGGCAAGTACCAACAGTGTACCCCTAGGGCAGTAAGCGAGTCACAGAGCACCGAGTCAAGTCCCATCACCACTTAGGATATACCAGGCCTAAATAACTACTCTAGATATACATATTTTGCCCATAATCCCAAGAGGATATGGATGGATTAGGCCGAGAAATAGGGTACAGGTATTTCAAAACTTGTATGATAGCGAGTGTCGGAGGTCGCACAGAAGAGGCCGGAGATGCAGTGTATAGTAATGGGACTCGAACGATGAAAGAAAGAGAGAGATTGATTCTATCTTGCTTGCTCGCCTATACTAGTAGACGCGCCTGAGACTGCGGTACTTTATAGCAATCTGTAGTATCAACATACATCAATATGACTCTAGTCACTTCCTCGTACCCCACATTCCAAGTAGCCTGGCCATTCGCCGAACATATGTGCACCGCACATCACATTGAAGTACCGTAATACTTCCGACAGCGAGCCCAATTCCGTCACCGAGTGATAGGAAATGATTTGAAGGGTTGGCCAGCCTTATCAGATGGCTTGCTCGGATAGATGAGATCAACAATGCCAAGAAGCTAATCATGCATGTCGCAACCAAAACAAACCACAACAACAACAAAGGTCAACTGAAAAAGATAGGCCTGTCCAACCCTCCTCTCCGTCCACTCCCTCAGACGCGAGCCCATCTTTCGCCGACAACAGTACCTCCCCTCCTTCTCACGCATCCTGCTTCCTTTCTATTTCAGCTGTTCAATCTTTTCCCACAGAGCCTCGACCTCTTAATGTTCGAGTAGATTTCCATAATATTATTGTGTATTATTTCCTCACCAATATTCTGAATTTGGAAGGCTATCTCGAGGACAACAGAATCAAAAAAAATTCATATCACCAGGACCCCCCTCACTATGGCCTACTACGAGGTAACAGACACCATGTCCGAAAGTCACGTCTCCCTTCCCTCCAACATCCACGACCCAGAAAGTGACCGACTACGCCTTGGACGCGAACTCGCGCGCGATTTTGGTCACGACTCTTTCTCTTCCAATTCATCACGTGGGGGCGCAAATGGCAATAACAACGATGAAGAAACCGACACCCTAGGATCTTTTGACATATCAAGAGATGCTCGCGGAACCTCTACGCGCCGGGTAGACATGCTACAACACACACCTACAATTGACTCACGGTTATTCTCACAAGAGTTTGCAGACTTCACAATGGCTGGCCACGACGGTGATGATGACGAGATTACCGATAGTATAGAGGTGGGGAGAGGTGACAATAACAGCTCTGGTTTAAGGTCGGTAGAGTTTTCATCGCATATTCCGTTCTCCCTTGGAGCCGGTAGCGGTAGGAAGCAGGACCGTAGGGTGTCTGGCTTCTTCTCTACCGTCTCACCAAACCCCCCTGCAAGACTACAGAGCATCTCAAGCACACATTCAGACCCTTCTGAGTATCTAAAACCCTCGAGGCGGAGGAACGGTGCTTCTACCTCCAACAACAAACCAAAGGAAAAGGCCAAACCTGGCCAGGAATCTCAGAGTTTGGGTCTGACGGGTTTCGATTTGTCACAATTATCTACCCCGAAAAACAATTCAAGAGGTCGATCAAGGCTTGGAACTACTGGGATAGGGACTGGAGCATCAAAGATATCTGATTTCGTTTCGAACAGTGGCAGTGGGGGCTCGCAGTCACGATTTCGGGGTGGACAATCGAGGAGCCCACGCGATGAGCACGGAGACACCGCCTCGGATGCCGGTAGTGTTTCCGGTAGAGCCCGCCATTCGAACACTCGCTTCGCATCATCGAAGTCAAAACAACCCTCCTCGAGCAGTGTACCCGGCGGAGGTGCTCATGGGAATCGGATGAGAAAGGATGATGACCTAACCGCAGATGTACCTGCGATAGTTGCCAAAGCTCGGAGAACAGGCACCGGCGCCGACAAAGCAGTTCCGAAGTCTTTCAAATCTACCGACGCTTTCCTACAGGAGCTAGGCCTAGATGGGCACACCACTACAACAGACTTGAAAGAGAGATTAGACAGGTTGAAAGATGTTGATGCTGGAAGGGCGCCAGGGCTTTATAAGCCCACTGACGAGGCTATCGGCATTACCCAACAGTCTTTTCTACTCCCACAAATGTCGGATCTCTCAGAACTTATCTCGGGCCATCCCGGTGACGCAACCAGGTTTTCCCGCAAACGTACGTCTGGGGGGTTTTCAAAGACCCATAAGCCTCTCGAATCGATTCCTGTTCCTCATGATGAGCGCGCAATCCTTATGGCAATGAAATTATTGCAAGACAAGGTGGAAGCTCTTGAAGGCTCCAAAGCAGAAGCTGAGCAACATTGCATGCATTTGGAACATGAGTTGAGAAGGAGTGAAGCAAGACTTCGCCAGGAGCAACACCGGGCAAAGGCAGCAGAGGATGGTCTCATAAGAAAGAGAGGTGGGGATAGCGCGTTTGGTGGAAGTAATGACGGCGACGCAGAAGAGAGGGCCAAAGAAAAAATGAAGCTAGAACATCAGATGGAGAAACTCAGTGCGTTATCACTCTTATCCCTTGTTGAATGTATTTTCGCTCACAGCAGTGCAGAATTGGAAACCACTATTAACAACCTTCGCACTCAACTGGACATGCTTACTCGCGAGCTTGAAGTTTCCAAAATTGCCTTGAGGCATGTGCAAGAAGAACGCAACTCTGCCATCAGCTCCGTTGCGATGGCAATCTCTACTAATGAGGACCTCAAGGCAGTAAATGAGGAGCTTCGAATCGAGATTGCTCACCTTCGGCAAGGGCGCTTCGATTATAATCCTAAAGAAAAGGAGTGGGAGATTCATGATGATAGGTTGCGGCGGAAGGCCCGGGAAGCTAGGGAGGCCGCAGCAGTTGCTGAAGTTGTGGCAAGAGACACGGCTAGACGTGAAAAAGGCAAAGAAGCTGCAGCAAACGAAGAGTCTGCCATGGCTGAAAGACGTGAGCAGCGGGCAAGAGGGAAAGAGGCCGAAAGAGCAAGAGAACGTTTGGATATTGAGGGAAAGAAAATTGCTGAAGAGCGGAGGGCAAAAGAGAGAATTGCATTACAAAAAGAACGATTTGACAAAATGGTTGAACATCAGCTCAGGAAGCTTCGTCCAGACCTTTTCATGTCCAAATCGGATATTCCTGCTGCCTCGTCATTGACTGTTAATCGGGTTTCAGTACCGGAACCAGTTAGACAGAGAAGGGAAGAGACGCGGGCACAGAGAAAGAGAAAGAAGGGTGCCCGTTCCAACGAGGCCCGCGGATATCCTGTTACTAGTGATAGCGAGGCATCGCCGGTGGACGCCCAAGACACACAGGCTGTTTCTGGGGACAATGAGCCAAAAGATCTTTCGACTGGTGACGATACTATCATGTCTATCTCTGTGAGTATAACTGTCTGCCATCCTTCTGATACTCTTTTCTAACTGCGATGTGTAGCCCGATGAAATTAAGAGGATTGCAAAAGAAATCAATGCCGAAAGGCGCAAGAAGAAAGCTGCTGCTGCGAGTGCTGCGCTCGAACCGGCGCTCTCTGGTCGGGGGACGAAAGACTGCGCGAACAGGGCCGCAAAACCGAAAACCACGATTGGGAAGTCCGCCAAAGTATCTGCTCCATCAACTGACAGGGCCGAAGAAACTACTGCCCCTGTTAGCCGTAAACTTGACACGTCCAATAAACCTGCCAAAACCGTCAGAATCGCTAAGAGCGCTAAGAGCGGAGGCAAAATGGTGGACAGCTCGGCCCAAGTCACCGCCACTCTACCCGCCCAACCCCAAGCGCAGCCACAAGCTTCGGCTACCGCATCTTCTGATGCTGTAGCACAAGCTTCCCAGACCTCCCGAAGGCCAAGGAGAAGGAGAGTCGTTAAGAAGGTAGTTTACTATTATGACGAGGAGACTACAATGAGCTTCCCTGTCGAGGAAGAGGTTGAGGAAGAGGTATCTGAAAGCGAGGATGAGGAGACAAAGGCTCTGGGTGGGCAGGCTCGACAAGGATCGCCTGAGCCAGGTCGCGATGAGGAGCACACATCTCATGAGGAAATGTCTTATGAAGACCCTATGACTCTCCAAGGGTCCATGATTCTTCCAGCTCCCCCTGCTCCTCAAGTAGCAGCCCCGCCGGCGCCTCGAGAAACGCATGACGCCCACCTTGTCGAGCATGACCCTGAATCCTGCACGGTCTGCAAACGCATGCAGAAGCTGAGACAGAAGGAGCAAGAACAGAAGATGGCTAATCCTCTGGCGGATATTGATAATTCAATGGCATTCCCCGCCCCTCCCCTTGAGCCTATCTCTACGAGGAGACCAGTAAACGCTGGACTATATGAGGAGGAAGTAACTCCCAGGCCATCACAGGAACCAAAAACCCAGCTGAGTAAGGTTGTTCGTCAACTCCAAGACGAATTTGCCCATATCAAATTGTATGTTCTTTCCCTACCCCTTCCTTATAGTATTTTTTGTCATGCTAACTTTCGTGAAATAGAACGTACCAAAACAAGGCGGAGGAGTTCATGAGCTTAGACCCATCAATGGGAAAGAGACGCCGCAAGGCGCTCACTGGGGAGATGAACGAACTCGTGGCAGAGATGGATTACAAATGCGATCAAATCTACGCATTGTATGATGTTAACGAGGAGTTTGGTGGGAGAATGGATTCTGAAGAAGATGAAGACGATGAGGAAGAGCAAGAGGAAGAGGAAGAAGAGGAAGAAGAGGAAGAGGAAGACGAGGGCGACTTGACAGAATGGACAATTCCCGAGTCGTTCGTCCTTGAAAATGGCGGGAATGTCGATACCGAAGATTCCGCTGGCGATGAGGAAGAGGAAAGTTGAGTTTGTCGTTGTTCTACCTGGCGATAGTCGTTTTCGCGTTTAAAGCTATTGGAGTTACGGTTTTTTTGGGTACCTTTTTATTCATTACTGTCTTATTTTTTTCCTTACCACTGGTCTCAAGGATGTATAGTTCCGTTAATGTTATGGGGTTGGTTAGTGATTTTTTTCTCTTTCACGCTTGAGGTTCCTTACTACTTGGCGGATTCAAAAGTATCCGGAAATCTTGGCGCTATCTCACACCTTTCGCCTGGACACTTGGCGCCAAGATTTCCGAATACTTTTGAATCCGCCAAGTACACTACACACCTATACATACCGGTACTCGAGAGTAAATATTAGAGTCTTCGAGTGACAAATTGTGAGTGCCTGGTTGCTACTGTGGCGTTTTCTCTAATGCTTCAATAATATTATTATGTACGGTATCCCGAAGTCTGCTACTTGGGGTAGGGGCATTAAATATCGTATGATACTAGGCTGTAGATATCACCTTGGTTAAACAGGTATTATGTAAATTTATATTGATATAATATTATGACCTTAATAAGATTTCTGATATTCACCCGATGGTCATCTCTCTCGAAAATGACTATTATACTTTTTGCTACCCGAGCAGAGCCTGCTAGTACCCCAAGCCGTTTATTGCTGTACATAAAAGGGAATGTATGTGATAAGAGAGTAAGGGAAGAGGGGGAGGTAAAGAACCGGGGTGCCAAGGGAATCTATGAAACAGCATCGCTAATCATCAAGTCTGTATATGTTATAGATCTCTTCTCCTCCTCTATCCGTGCGGCCTCCTCGTCGACGAAGAAAGTGAGGCCGGAAAAGGCTTCGAACAACGAGCGTCCGTAGTACTCCTCGACAAAGTAACCACCAGCCCGCGCCGCGGTATCGTTTCGGACGTTCTCCAACCATCTGTAATGATTTAGATATGGTGTAAATGGCAACTTGGGGAGGGAAGGGAACGTACTTATATTCGTAATAGTCTTGAACGATATAGTGTTCGTTAACATCACTGAGCCCGCCAAGCGGATCGAAGGGGCCGTCTTCAAGGACTTTCTTTCTAGTCCCGGCCAACAGCGAAGACTTCAGCAACGACCGCCCCTCAGCCAGACTCTTCAACTTCATCTGCTCATCCGCCTGCCTCCTCTTCCTCTCTCCAGACCTCTTCAGCTGCACCTCCTGGATAACTTTGACAGCACCCTTATCCCCACTCGCCAGCGCATTCAGCGTGGCAATCTTCAACTCCTCCTGCTCCCTGCGCTCCTCCTCCCGCTCCCTAACCGCCATCTCCCTTGCCAACCTCTGACTCTCCTTCTCCGCCTCTGTAGCCTGCGCAAACGCCATCATCTCGGCTGCTTGTCGGGCTGCATTAGTACTAATAAGCTCCTTATTCGCCGTCTCGTACTCGAGGAGTTTCGCCTCGGTCTCCTTCACGTCAATCTTGTTTACCAGATTGAACGTGATCTGCTCCACCTCCTCCAGATAGTCATTGTACTCGCGCAGGCTGTCGAAGTCATCCTGGCGCTTGTTAAAGGTCAGCGCCACTCGCTTGCGCACATCGACCTCGCGCTCCACGGCCACGTCCTCAAAGGTTTGCTTGCGGAACTTGTTCTTGCGGAGGGTCTTGCCACAGGCAATCACGGGACATGGCGCCGGACCCTGCATGAAGATCCGATCGACGCAGGATTCGCACATTTTGTGGTAGCACACCGGGTTCATGAGGAAGCGGATGTTTGGGTTGAGGTAGCGGGAGGATTTGCATACTGGGCAGTTCTCGTCTGGTGGGGTGGCGGTCAGTATTTGGGTTATGTTTGTGTAGGGGATCTAGAGATAGAGAGAGAGAGAGAGAGAGAGAGAGAGAGAGAGAAGGTAGGAAGGAGACTTACCGTCATCTTTGAATAATGGATTCGACATTGTTGGTTGAACCTTGACCTGATGGTGGAGAGGAGGGAGGTCTACGGGTATGTTATCCTTAGCTGGTGGGTGGCTCAGGTTCGCCTCACCTTGCCGCAACTCAAACCTAAGACCCAGTCTTAGCTCGGGCCGAAGATTTCGAAGATCCCTCAGAGCAGGTACGATAGAGGGAAGAAGGAAATGGCGAGAAAATGGTGGGACAGAAAGCTCCTTAGAAATTTTATTCAGTATATTATAATCCCTCCCGTAATTGAGCGTATCCTCTGATATCATATAATGATACAATGCGACATCCCAAAGGAGGTGAGTGGGTTAGGGTTACTCCCCATCTTCTCCAGCCTCTTCCTCCCAGGAGAAACTTCAATGGTGAAAGAAAGCTTCATGTCACGTTTTTCCCACCCACCCTTGTTCCCCCACACACTCTCTCACAACCACCAAAACAGCCTTCCCTCCGTCGCCCCCCCCTATCCCCTATTTTCGTGGATACCCCATCATCGCTATGCCCGTCGAAATAGAGCGATCACTTGAACTTCATCGTCAGCGTCTGGAGGCTTCACTGGAGAAGCTGAGGAAAGCACTCAGGCATTGGCAGATTTCCTCTGCTGAGTATGAAGCATTGAGGGAGGAACTGCAGACGCTGCCTGGTAATGCTACGCGTGAGGATATGGTGAGAAATGTTTTGAGTGGACGTTTGCTGGGTGGGAAAGGCTGATTCAAATGAAGTTGAATGTTGGGAGTGGGTTCGGTGGGACCGTGGTTGATGAAAAAGGTGTGTCTTATTTGGCCTTCTTTGTTTTTGTTTTTCCCTTCCTTCTCGTTTAGGGGAGTGGGGCTAATTTTCGGTATTTAGATGTGAAAGCGCTCCTGGGCGATAACATTGGAATAAAGAGAACAGTTGATCAAGCTATTACAGCTGTGGGTCACAGAATCAATTGTTCGTCCCCCTGAATATTCTTCCTCCGTCCTTAGGATCTGACGCTAACGAGACAAAGACGTTCAGGAAAATGTGGATAAAGTTCAGAAACAAATCGATCAAGGCGAAGCTAAGCTGGCATCTCTTCTCGTTGTTAGTGAACCAGATGTGGGCTATCCTTCGAAACCATATCCGAACACTTCACTGCTGACAACTCTGTAGCTTGAGACAGAAGACGGTTTACCAATTATGGATATTCGTGAAGAATTGGATGAGGATGGGAACATTATCAGTCAGTCCTCATGTCCCATCTCTACCACCCTGCTTCCTGCGTGATCTCTCCCGAGGCAAATAACTAAACTGCGTAGTCACTACCATCAACGGAGCAGACCCTAGCTCAGCGAAGGTATTGGATACTACGCCACTTGAACAACTCCAAAAGATGGTCGAAAAGGATGCAAAAGAACAGAAGCCTCCGGCCGAAACCTCAGAGGGAGTCTCAGAGAATAAACCAGCAGAGGTGTCTAAGTCCTCCCCCCACGTGCCATCACCAAGTATACGGAAGAATGATAGGGCCCCAGCAGAGAACGAGTTAGACGGCGTTAAACCTATATCTTCTAAAAGTGGAGAAGGTGGTGGCTTTGCTAGAGTTCTCGACGATCCACCTCTGAAGGAGGAAGACTTCGTAAAGGAAGTGCCGACTGATTCACCAGAGGAGGCCGAGATGAGGAAGCAGATGCTCAACTACAACTTGCAAGAAATTGGGGCTGTAGTGGCGGAAATCAATCTTGAGGAAGAGGGGATATATTATGGGCATGAAGACAACTTGGATGAAGAGACAGATGAGTTAGATTCTGAGGATGAGGACCGTTATGGACGGACTGCTACCCGGGTCATCACTCCCGAATATCAAAGGGAAATGGAAGATTTGGCCCGCAAGATTAAGGAGCGTGGAGAAGCGGCGAGGGTCGCAGAGGCCAAGATGCGGGAGGAAGATTGTCAACAAAGGAAGAATGAAGCGGGGGCTCAAGAACCGAAGCCGAAGAAGAAAGGTGTTCGGTTCGCCCCTGAGCCAGAGATATCTCCAGCTCCGCCGCTCATGCCAGACTTGCCAGTACCGCCGTCAGCTCATAACACGGAAGATGCTCTTCCATTATTGGTTGATCTGCTTGCTATGGATGCTATGCGGAGGAGCGGGGCGGGCCCCGAGAATGCAGCGCCTGCAAAGGAGAAGGGGCCCAGTATCTTTAAGAGCGAAAAAGCTAAAGCGCAGAATGAAAGAGTTGGGGAGGTCCGCGAACGGGTAGTTCCTATATCAGTCCTTAGCTCAGATGTCATAGAACGTTCTACAGATGACGGGTCGGCCTCGTTTGAACCCCCTACGTCGAGATCGCGGGAAGTTTCGCGTTTAAAAACGGCAATGGCTGCTCCTTGGGACAACGATCCCGACCATAATGATGTTTCACCTCCTAAAACTAGTACCAATAGCTCTATTATTGAGCGAGATGTGTCTGAATCTATCCCTGTTCAGCCACCTGATGAATTAGATCCTTCTACTCACAGAGATGAGGTTGCAGTTGAGTATCACAGACTAAGGAACAAGATGATACAGCAGCAGGGTGGATTTGTCGAGAGTGAGGAAGAGATGGCGAGAGTGCCATTAGACGATAACGGAGGAACGCGGAAAGTCAGCCGATTCAAAGCGGCAAGAATGAGGGGATTGACGCCATCATAGGGATAGCTTGGAGGGAGATAGTAAGTTCAATAATACTCACGACATCTCGTGTCGCAGTTAGGTATAACTATCACACCCACCTCCACGTTCTCGAGCGCTCCATCCTCGCTCTTTCGTTTTCACACGTGACTCCTACCCCCTCATTCCATATCAGGCTCTCCTGTCCGCGGAGCGAGGGGAACGAACATAGGAACATCGAGTTTTAGAATGTCTAGTGGTTTACCCCACCTACTAGGTATAAGCCGATGGGGTTCCAAGATTGAACTTTATTCAGTAGTTATGATACCAGGGTCCTCTGATGTGCGCCCTATAAAGCCATTGGGCGCGACAATTCGTTTCACCCAGGACATTTTTTTATCTTGACTGCTTTTATGGTGGTCAAAAGAGGGGGGGGGATGGCAATCCAGCATTGAGCCTATAATATTGCAGCAATAATAAAAAACCAGTTGTCCACGCCCAAAAATCTGAATATGATGATACCAGTAATCCTATCTTACAACTGCGACCCCAACAAGAGCACATGTCACGAGTCGCTCCTCTCCCTAGCCGCCCTCTCAGCCCTCTTTTCCTCCTCGGCCAGCCTATCCTGGCGAACCTGTTCCTGGTACAACTTATCCGCATGCATCTGAATCCTCTCATCCACCTCGGAAGACCTCGCGAAATCCGACATGTACCCCATAGCCTGCAAGAACTTCTACCACTCCCCCCCGTCATTAGTCTCCCCCCTTCCCCCTCCTAGGAAAGGTTAAACATACTGTCTGCGTAGTATAACAATCCTGCAGCCGCCCCTGCTCACTCCCACACCCGCGTGCCTTCTGCGCGAAGCTGCCGTGGCGATAGCACTCGTGCAGCGCACTTTGCTCGCCCACGCAGTTCTCGAGCGCGGCGCGTGCGATCAAGCTCTTGCGGTACTTGTACGCCTGCAGGATATCGGCAAGTTGTTCCTGTGAGGATTTCGAGGCTTGGGTGAGGCCTTGCGGGGTGTATTGTGCCCAGATGTCGGCGTAGCGATCGCCGTAGGATGAGTTGATGGTCCAGGGGTTTTGTGTGGGGGAGTGAGCTTCCGGAGTTGTGGGGGTGGGGGGTCCGCTCGAGGGTGGTGCTGGTGGGGGCGAGGAGGGCTTTAGTGGGGATTCTTTTAGGAGAAAGTCCCGCAGAGCCGGGTCTAGATGGCTGAGGGGGTCGGAGGGGTTATCAGCATCTTTGGAGGGGGAGGATCCCCAGAACCAGCCCATTGTTGTGGAATTGGGATGTGGTAGAGGTGGAAGTTGCAACGGTTTGTGGTAGGGGGGGAGTGTTTGGTGGGGTGGAGGGGAGGGATTTCGAGGTTGAGTGGTGTTTGCAAGGCGGAACCCTAACCCTACGGGATATGATGATCATCACCACCGGATTCCTAAGAGCGAGGCTTAGGAAGTGATGGCAGAATTGTTCTAAGTTCATGTTCTGTTCTAGTTCTTAACCTGCTAGATAGTTCTACTAGGATTTCCTGGTTCTAGCTTGTGTGGGATTTACCATAGATTTAAACGCTTGCAGTTTCCCGGGATCTTGATCACATTCTCAATAACCTCTAGAGAGCTATTCACCACCAGAATTATACCCTCAGTGTAATATCGAGGCGGCCTAAACCACGAATATCACCTCTGCGAACCATAGAGAGTTCACCAGTGATCACTCGAGGAACTGGATTGGGCTTTCGCGAAGGGGAGGGGGCTTGCCAAGCCTTTTTTACGGGCAACATGCAGCGCGAATCAACACTGGTGAATCCCTGACGCGTTATTCCTGTCAACGCAACTCTTGTTCAAGAAAAGAAAAAAATCCCTTTGTTCTCGCTTTCTCTTTCTCTCTTGCCCATCCCCATCCCTCCCTCCCCCTCAACCTAACACGATGGCTTCATCTCGTGAGTATCCGAGGTTTATGTTCGAATATTCAGATAATGTGCTAATTTAATGGCAGAGAATGAAAGATACCGAGAGCGACTGGCTGCGCGGCAGAGAGGCGCTGGGTGAGTTTCGGTTTTTTTATCGGCGTAACAAAATTCTACTAAGGTATTTCAGAACACACAAGATCCAGAATTTAGGATTTTCTATACAGCCTCTTGCGCCGCCCGCCCGTCCGGCAGCTCCCCCTCCAGCAGCAGCTCCTCCGGCCGAACCACCGAAACGAGTGACACCACCAGCAGGCCCAGTGCGGAGGTCTCTGAGAACCACCCCGACTCTCCCACTGCACCCCTCGGGAGAAAAGAGGAAAGCAAGTTCGCCATTACCTTCTCGAGATCGTGCAGAAAGTATCTTGGCAGGTGCCTCATCACTCCGAAATGAAGCTTCTTCCGCTCCGGAGGGGACGCCTACTGTTGCACCCCCGCGGCGAGTATCACCACGTACGCAGACTACACCTGCTATCACGCAAATTAGATCGTCTGCTTCTCCTATCGATACCCCAACGAATTTTACAGCTACTAAGGCATCTGCGAGGGTCAATGCTTCCAAGCCCGCGGTTGCTGCTGTGACCCCGGTTCCAAGGGGCAAGAGAACTAGGCAACCTAGCCCTGGGAAATTCATGAACACCCCCGAGGAGCCGACACGGAACGGGAGGAGTAGTTCGGCAGCGGTTGATGAGGTTCCGGAGAGTGAAACTTCAACCGTGATTGAGAAGAGCCCCGAGGGGAACAAGCGGAGAAAAGTTACCAAGGAGGTTGAAACATCGTTAGACGTTGAGGGGGTGAGGGATGACAATGAGGATGAGAATGGGGGGATTGTTTGGGGACAGACGACGGAGCGATCAATGATTGGGGGGACAGCGGATGAAGAGGAAGCGGGGGCTGATGAAACAATGCTGGAGACCCCGGTGCAAGACTTAGACAGATCTCAACCTCCACCAAATTCGTCGCCTCCCCTTTTCCTGGGTGGCCAGGATAGCTCGGAGGAGGAGGAGGAGGAGGAGGAGGAGGTGGAGCCTAGGCCAACTCAACCAGGACCAGCACCTCAGCCTAAATCAAAGCTAGCGGGCAAACGAACCCCATCTTTACTAGAGCTAGAGGAAGAGGTGGTAGACGAGAGTCCGCAATCAGGATCAGGAAAGAAAGACAAAGACAAGCAACTCTCTGATGAGGAGCAGGAGGACGAAGATGAATCTGGAGTCGAGGAATCAGCCCCACGGATTACCAAGAAACCCCCCAAGGCCTCCAGAAAATCAGCCGCTGCTCGCACTAAGCCAAAGCCTAGGCCGCCCAAAGATACTGATGAGTATGAACATGGGCCAACCACCTTCCCCGTGGTCGTACATAGATTGGCGAAGGGCGATGCCGGCACCAAACTCCCAGCAGGAAGTCAGAGATCCGGTGTCAACCCTGTCGACGTTGTTAGTCAAGTAGCCACCGAGTTGATCGACAAATTCTACCAGAAGCTGAAGAGCGGAGCAGAGAAGAAAGCCGTGGAAAGCTTCAAAGAGGAGCTAAGTCTTAGGTTCTTGGAACTGGTAAATTCATTCCTTCGTTATGCCAATCTCAGACCAGCTAACATCACAAAACAGACGGACGCACTAGAGCACAGCATCACCCTTACAGACCGCGTGCGCAAAGCCCAACGAAGGAAAAACCAACTCATGGCAGAACTCCTAGCAATCAAACGAGAGAGAACCCAGGTCGCTGTGCAGATGGACGACGTACGCCGAGATCACGAAATGGCTAGTAAGAGCAGTGAAGTATTTGCCCCCCCCTGTGACACAGCACACCTAGCTAACTGCGCCACCCCCAGACACAAAACCAAACCTCCCAGCTTTTCGAAGAAATTTCCGGAGCCCTCGAGCGCGGTAAGTCCCGCTCCCACAATGACGACAACGAGCGAGATCACGCAGGCACAGCAAACCTAGAAGGTCTGGAAGGTCTCGTGAGGAGAGTGTCCGCCATCGTCACCGGTGGCGGACGAGATGGGACAGGGATACTTGGCAAGGTTATGGAGTTCAATCACTTCCTGGAGAAGGCGGAGAGGGTGTTGCGGGAACGGAATGCTGGTGGCGCTACTGCTGCTGCTGCCGCTGTTGCGGGATAGGTTACTTCTAATCAGGCACAAGGGTAGGGACCCGTTAACCGGAACAGACGGGGTTGGTTGACTGGTTTGCCTTAAGTAACTGTTCCGTGACTTCTCGCCAGACCTCACAGTTGGGGGAAGGGGGTTATGCATGATGGTTGGCATTATTTAGGCGTTTCATCACTTATGTTTGTGGGGTTTAGGTGTAGATGAATCATTAGTACAGCATGATAGGGGCTTTTTAGCATTGTTTTTTATAGGGTGGTAGAGGTTGTGGTTCAGTATCAGTGGCACGAGATTGGCGAGTGCGGGTTGGTGGATGTCGGGTGAGCATACTAGGAATATAATAGTTCTTGGACTTACGTTTGATCACCCATCCGCAATATTTTTAGTCCCCCCCCCCCAATCCCACAATATCATGCAAACATTACCACAACTATATCACTACAAACTCAACCCAACTTACTGAATAGCCATCGTAAATACGAAACGTTCAAATTATATACGACCTCGGCTACCTAGCCAGCTAGCCACTAGTGCAGGGATCCACAACTAAACTTATCGGACAATCAAAAAACAAAAACAAAAACATACTTCAACTCCCAAATGAAGATGCAACACCAGCGACAAACCCCGAATGCCTATGATGATACCCTAGCCCCCCCCTCCTCAAGTCTTCGCGGCCAGATCCTTCCTTGAAATCACGATATTCCCACCTTCACCAACGCAGACCATGTACTCTCCGGAGAGACTGTAGGCGACGTGTCTGATTGTGGTTTTCACTCTTGGGATTTCCAGCGTGTAGTGCGCTTTAATCATGGCGAGTGGATCGCCCAGGGCGTCGCCTCGAATCGGCGGGAGTTTCACGGGAGGTGCGGGAGGCGCGGGAGGAGCAGCAGGAGTAGAGCGCCCCCTATCACTACCGGCGATAAGACCCGTGGTATTTAATTCAGCATTGGCAACTGCGGGACTCCCCCTCTCACTGGGGGTAGTGGTGTCCCTGCCATCCCGCGCACCCGTATCACCCGGGCTCTTCCCATATAACTCCGTGCGTAGCAAATTCCACATATGGACCTTCCCGCTCGTGCTGCCCATGGCCAGGAACGTGTCTGCGCGTGCGCGCGCGAAAAGTCCAAAGCGCATGAAAAACGGTTCCGTGTCCGGGATGGAGAATTGCAGCAGGCGCTCGAAGCCGCCGCCGAAGGCGGAGCGTGTGGCGCGCCACTCGTGCGTTGTGGGAGCTTTGTCCGGGGCAGGAGGGGGGAGACGGGAAGTGAAATTTTGGATGGCCCAAAGGACGATTTTGCTCTCCCGCGCTGCTTTCGAGAGGATGTAGTCGCCGTGGAAGGCGAGGCAGTCGATGTAGTTTGCGTGAATCATGGATGTGGAGAAGTGCGGATACATCAGGGTTATGGGCTTGTCTCTGTCTGCGGACGGGTCCGGGAGGTCGGGCAAGACCCACAGGTTCACGATGTGGTCCATGCCACCGGATAGGAGGTATCGGCCCGAGGAGTGGAAGGCTATGGAGAGGATTGTCTCTCTATGACCCTCGCCCGCGCATATCAATGCGCATGGTTGTCGGTGGTGCGCGGGATCCAGACTCCAGATCCGGACAGTGGAGTCGGCGGATGCGGAGGCTAGGAGTCCTTGGTTCTTCGGAGATGTGAGAATCTCCATGATCTCGTCGCCGTGGCCGCTGAGGGTTTGTATGACTTTGCCCGTCTTGACATTCAGGATTTTGATGATTCCCGCTTGTCCGCCGACGGCAAGAAGCGGGTCTCCGGTTTTCAGGTCTTTAGTCCACGAGGCGGTGCATAATGACTCGTTGAATTTGAGGTCGTCAAGGAAGTACTGTATTACTTCGAGACCTTTTGTAGGATGCGGCCTCGCAATGATAGTTTCCGGACCACCGACCACGGCAAAGACCGGATCATCGGTGGGTTTGGTGTATGGGTAGAAGTATACGCCATAGTAGGTTGCGCTTTTAGTAGTGCCCCTGTTTGGCTGTCTTGTATAGTTAGCATCGCACTATGTAAAGATTGGGGGTGGAGCATGTTTTTTCGTTCTATGATTTATTTGGGGTAGACATACTCCGATGGTTGTCCTCACGGAGTGAAAGAGAGTTCTATTAGACATTCCTATTGTCGAAAGGTTAAAACTGGGGTAGCGTATTGGCGGAACGCAACCTGAGTTATAGCTGTAGTATCATTGAAGGGGTATGGCTCGAGGAATGGGGGTTTCTGGCGGCCCTCGTGAGGTGAGTTTGGAGCCGTTGAAAGAAGTTGCGGCTCTGCGGAAGGCATACCTTCCAGAGTGCAATGAGCATTTCCTTCCACGGCTGTGATTCGCTGTGTTTGACGGGTTATCACATCTTGCGAATGGGAAGGTGTACTCGGGGGTGTCCTTAAAAATCGGAAACTACCCATGCTGAATCAGGGCCAAAACGATCGAGGGATCACAATGTCTGGAAAACTTAACCTTGTAACTCCATGTAACTAGGCATCTTAAACAAGGT
>Ga0307509_10001076_pt1 | contig 46683 bp, 45 predicted proteins | sample 10_EM_MG_FD_202245 | JGI IMG/M metagenome (GOLD analysis project Ga0307509, IMG submission 202245) | Populus trichocarpa ectomycorrhiza microbial communities from riparian zone in the Pacific Northwest, United States - 10_EM | ecosystem: Host-associated > Plants > Roots > Unclassified | place... | reverse complement strand
AAAAAAAAGGGTCAAGAAAACTGCCGGTGCTAGCGCCTGAGACCCCGTATCTGACTGCGTGCATAATTTTATGTCTGACCAACAAACAAGTCCACTCGCTCCCAAACATGAATTCGCCTATATAACCTAGCAGGCACTGCCCCACGGAACTTTTCTGCCCACACTCAGCCTTCGCAACCTCCCACCCTCCCCCATTCGCAACCTCGCCATCATCATCACCACACCCATACAAACTCAACCCCACCAAACCTTACCTTACTTGACCTTACCCTACTACCCCTTACCCTACCCTGGTAATAAAAATAAAATAAAAAGGTTCTTGACTGTTGAAAAGGAGGGAAAAGGAATTGAGGACAGGAAGATTACCGCCTAGCCTATCACCCATATCGAGGATTTTTTTTTTCCCCTCTCTTTCCATCTTATACCCCCTTATACAACTTATCAGCCATGAAGGTCGAGGAAGCGGAGCAGGGGAGTGCTTCCCCGGAAAATGCATCTTCCGTGTCGAGCTCGAAGAAAAGGAAGCATGAAGAGGCGACTCCGCAGGAGAAGCATGAATTGTTCCTGCATTCAACCAGGAATCCACATCTCAAACAGGTTCGTAAACACATACGCACACACTGCATACACACAACCTATCACGTTCAATTCCGTCCCATTCTCAATTCCTTCCTATCCTACCTCCCCCTTAGTCCCTCCCCCCCTTCCCGCCTTACCTCGCCTCGCCCCAAAACATCAGAATGAAAGAGGGGGAGATCCATCAGGATCATAGATGATTGAATGATTGAATCAAGAATTGAATGAGAAAAAACAATGCGAAAGCCCCTACTTTTTTTTTTATTTTCTCCTTTTTTCTAAATTATTTTTCGTTCACAGAGAGAGCTCGCCGAGTGGTTCGAGCTGACCTTCCATAAAGCTATCAACCAATCTACAGTTTCGCGGAACTTGAAGAAATTCAAGGCTAGCCTAGCACTGGCAGATGACCCAACAACCGGTAGCAACAACCAAAATGGCTCGCCCACGACTCCCACCCCATCAAAGAAGCAACAAAAGCAGCAGAAGCAGCAGAAGCAAGAACAGGCCAAGGAGAAAGAGCAGGGAAAGCAGCAGCAGCAGCAGCAGCAAGAGAAGGAGAAGGAGAAGGTAGACGAAGCGAACAAGTCCCCGACACAAATCAGTGTCCGCTCGCCCCCACCGCTGCCTACACCGCCGGTGAAGCGCGAAGACGGTGATGTAGCTAGCTCCGCGGAATTATACCAGGCCCTGCACGAATGGTACTCCAAGCAGTGCGACAAGTCTGTTCTGAACGACGAGTCGCTAAAGGCGAAGGCGGAAGAGATCAACTTGCAACTTTACCCTGACGAGAAGACCCGGAAGCAGATTACCAATGCATGGGTCTGCTCCTGGAAACTCAAGCACGCGATCGCCCAGCCAGACACGCCTGTCAGTCCCGAGATTGAGAGTCGGCGGGAAGTGGAGGAGGGTGCGGAGGGAGACAAGGATAGGGACGAAGATGAGGAGATGAAGTCGGAGGGAGACAGCGTCAGTAGCACTACTTCTACCCCCCCGCCCAAGGCGGGCGAGTCGGAGGAGAAGAGAAGACGGAAGGAAATCAAGAGGCTAAGGAAAGATATTGAGAAAAGGGATATTCAGATGGCGAAGGCGAAGATAAGGAAGGAAGCATCGCTCCGGAGGCTCGAGGAGCTAGAGAGGGAGAACACAGCGGCAAGATGATAGGATTAACCTTCTCTTCCTCTATTCTTTCCATCTCAAACCGGCTCACTCTTGATCTCATACTTTTCTTCTCGGTCATCTCCTCATCTCATTCCGCTACTTTTCGGTCCAGGCAATGATATCATCTTTTTTATCTGGGAGGGAACATCTTGTATAATAGGGTAAAAAAGGCGCAAACGACAGGCAGGGGTTCTTCATATTTTTCCTCTTCTAACGTTCATATTTGTTTTACTGTTTTTCTTTCTTTCTTTCTTTCTTTTTTGTCTAGTTTTTTTGTCTTTTTCTTTCCATTTTCTCCTATTGCTTACGTTTCTTTGCTTCCTCCGCACTATCAGTATCAGTGTTAGTATCAATTACCAGTTGCTTGCCTTCTTTCATCAACCGTGTCATCATTCATCACACAATGCTGACCCCCTAGCCCCCCATGCTAAAATCCCGACTCGTTCCGTCCACCTTCACGTGAACACAGCCACTATAAATAAAAATAATAAAAAACTGAAACACGAGTGAGAACCAATGACCTCCTTTCCAGCCTACAAATAGCATCCAGAATCAATGCGTCCTGGTACAGGTATAAACCCAACCGGCACATAGACACCTCTCCACAGCAGGACGGTCCGGTGAACTATCGAGCTCAAGAATACTTGCCATGCATGTATACATATTTTATTCGGGCATGAATGTGGGTGATCAAGGATCGGGATATACCAGAGCTTCTTGCTTATTCGAGCACTTTCCATAACCAAATGTATTCTCCCCATTTCCCATGTGGGGGGGGGGGGGTTGAACAGTTGGGCCTCTAGAATCCCCCCGGTCACGGTACCTACCTACTCGAGTACCTCCCCATCTACCCGCCTACAAATATACCGTTTCCTCTCCCTTCCTTGCGTTACGCACGCGGATCACCGGGAGCAAGCGAGCGAGCATATCATCACGGCCTGAAGAAAGGTGCCGTGTGTGTGTGTACCTTGAGTGATGTGGAGGTGGAACATAACTCACCATAAGGGGAGCGGGATAGGATAGGGGAGTGCTATGCTACACCATTCGAGCTCGGAAGTGGAAATAAAAATGAAATAAAAATGAAATAAAAATGAAATAAAAATGAAATAAAAATGAAATAAAAATGAAAATAGAATACCCCAATTTCATAATATTACGAAGGCTTCCGAATGGGGGATTTTTGCTTTCAGTCTTTTTAGATGATAGGATAGGATTGGAGTTTGGAGGGATGGGATGTTGAAAGTGCCCAAGGAAGGGAGGAAGGCTGGACCTGGGGCGGGATCCACATGTTTCCTGCTCCGGTTATTGATTGTCAAATCTCCTAAAAGGACGGGTGATCGGTCGAGTATGTTTAATAAGATGATGGGCAATACCGGTACTGTAGGTGGTTTAACCGGGCTGACTGGCTAGGACATAAAATTAATGTGTTGCTAAGACGTGAAAGTCGGGGGTGGGTGGATGGATGGATGGTGGGTTTGATGTTCCCACTGCTGTATTGCTGCCGGCGGAAATGAACGAATATGGACGGGCGGCGGGGATGTGTTGAGTCGGGGAGGGAGAGAGGGGGGTGGAGCTATGACCGTGGGTGGGTGTTCCAGCAGTTGAGGATAAGCACTTGGGGTAGGGGAGGGGGAGAGGGAAGGTTGGGATGTTCGAGTGATTTGATATGCACTAGTACTTTGTTACGGGCTACGGATATGATACTTCGACATTTCGCCCCTGATTTTGTATAGTAGCACTGATCGGCATGCACCACCAGCCGTATACTTACTCCTGTTTTTTTTTTATTTTAATTCTTGTGTTTGGGCACTTGTTTCCTGGGATGTATTTGGGCAGTACGAGACGGATTATTTTGCTGGTTAAGCTAACTAACATACTTGTCCACTAACTTATCGTGGGGAGGATACAGCACTGGTATTTGTATGGTAACCTGAGGGTCTATTTCGCCTTGGCACGAGGTGAGAGGATGACTAACCGAGGCTTCCATTTCGGAGAAAGCGGGAAAACTTGGTGAGGACAACCCGAGTTCAGGTTTTCTTTCCTTTCCTTCTCTCCTTCTCTCACTCTTCCAGCTTCCGCAAGAAAGACGGGAGAGCGATAGTCTAGATAAGATTACGATACCAACCGCACTGTGCCTGACCTCACAATTGGCATTCGCTTCCTCCCCCCCCCGCTCCCGCATCCTCCTCCTCCTCATCGTCACATCACAATCTAATCTATCTCACTCACTCATCGCGATAATTCACGAATAATTTCTCAGTTAGTTTAACGCCGCTCCCGAACAAAGTGCTACCACGCACGCACACACACATACACACACATGCGTACATACTAACGGGTAGCCCAATCCCGACCGATCGATAGGATAGATTTCCCAAAGCACAATGACCACTTCAACATCAACTCAGCTCGTTAAACGTAAACCAGAGTCGTCTGAAGGTCTTTTGAATGAAAAAGTGCCTCCTCCCTCCCTCCCTCCCCCCTGGGCTCCCTTTCATTCTTTTTGCTAACGTATTACTGCGATAGTGGGACCACTGTCTTGCAAACCTTCTCGTAAAGTCCACCCTCGGCGCTGGCTTCGGCATAATATTTTCCGTCCTGCTGTTTAAGCGTCGTGCGTGGCCGGCATGGGTTGGTCTCGGCTTCGGTGCCGGCAGGGGGTATGCTGAATGTGATCGGGAGTTCAAAGGCGCGGCGGGGGGCGTTTCAAGGGCTGTTGGGGAGAGGTTGAAGAGGGATTGATGGGGTTATTCTTTCTCTCTTTTTTGTTTTTTTTGCGAAAAGTTGCGGTAATAGACTCTGTGGGGGCGGCTAGATTGATGGGGGGTATGGGAATTGATTGTTGATGGTATGGGGGCTGCTCTCTCCTCTTTCACTCTTCTTGCATAGTCAATTTGATTTGATGATGATGTTGTGGTGTGTGTGTGTGTTTGTCCTTGTGCGTGTGTATGTGTATGTGCATTGGGGTCATTTATTATGTGAAGGATGTCTCTCCTCATCTCGTTATACATCTAACCATCTACATTACAGCAAGCATAGCCATCAAACTCGTTTAAATGTACAAGAACAGTCCGACAATTCCTCCGACAACGGCCATGGTCAGCCCTCCGATCCTCATGCTACGCCCGCTTCCAGAGGATATCGCTCCCGTGGGAGGAGGCCGTCCTCCCCCTGTCACGGTTGTATTTCCTCCGCTTCCGCTGGATCCGGGCTTGGTGGAGTTACCCCCAGTGCAGGGGGTCTGGGCTGGGTTGATCGCACTCCCCGGCTGCCAAAGTAGGATCCCTTCGAGCCTGTCAGCGAATGTCACGTTGCTCATCTTGAGGTTAACCCAATTCTGTGGCGCAACGGGGGTGACATAGTCCCTCCAGATGGCGGTTCCATTGGGCATGAAGAAGACGCTTCCACCGGTTTTGTTGTGGACATAGACGTCGTCGAGGCCTCTGACAGCGTAGTATATCGCCGTTGCTATTCATCCATAAGTAAGCCTGCGGGTGGGAAGGAGTGTGAATGGGAAACTCACGATCCCAAGACTGATGCCTCTTGTTGTAACCAATTGTGGTATTGAACGCCCAGGCCACGGGATTCTTCTGCAAATCCACCTGCGTAGTCAACCTATCCCCCCACCACACTGTGCTGCCAATGAATCCAGGCACGAACGTCAACTTGGTAGGCCATTGATTCAGAACGTGTGTCGGATAGAGAGGATTATGTCTGACAATGTTAAAGCTAGTTCCTGTGCCCGCTGCCTGGACAACGAGTTCGGTGACCTTCTCCTTGATCAATTCAAACCCGGTCAATGGGGAAATGGCGTCGGGTTTTGAGTCAAAAAGCAGGTACAGGGCATCAAAGAAACCGATTGAAGCGATGGTGACGCTGTTGGCCGGGGCTTTGGACAGGAGTGTACGATAGAGCGTTACTGGATCGGTGGTGTTTTCACCGTCGCGTGTGTCCTCCGTGAAGCGTTGACCTAGCTGGTCAACATAGGCAGGGTATTCAGTGTAAAGGGGGTCCTGGGTCTTTGAGATGTTAATGGTGTATATCTACTAAGAGGGAGGGAGGGGGGGGGGGGTATGGTATGTTACAGAGTTGTCTACGGGCTTACTTATAGCAAGCGGGATATCAGGGTGTCCGTAGAAGGTGTTGATTGCGTCAATTGCAGGCGGGGCATAGCGACTGCGAATATCTATCGATCGATTCATAACTATTAGTACTACTTACTAGTATATATTATACTCTAATCCTACCAGATAATATGGTCCACCCAAAGACATACCAGAAATGACACCTAATAGTTCAATCTCCCCCCAAGACATGAACGCGTTCGCGATGCCAATGGCATTCGGATCGTCGGACTTTTCCGGTAAACAATTAGCACGGTAGTAACTAACAAGTTAGAGTGGAATTACTTACGAAATTATAAAAATCCGTATCAATAATAATCCTCTTCCTGACACAAGTGCCCCCCGCGGCAGAAACCACACCCACGAGGGTGGACGCCGTACAAGCAGTCCTAAGCAATACCGATCCTTTCATCTCCTTTCTCTCTTCTCAATTCCTCAATATATATGTCCGGTAACTCCCTCTTGTAGGATCAATCAATCCCTGAAGAGGGGGAATAGTGGTAATGATAATAATAATAAATAACAAAAAGAGGGCCATCCGTCCAGTCTTTATATACACTCTTAACATACGCAGCACGTGCCCGTGCATTATTGGGAAGGTTTCTGGCTATCATGTCGCGATCGACCGCGGTTGGAGTGTATTGCGGGTTAGCGGGGGGTAGTGTTTCAGGGAAACCTCAGCTGGAAGTTGTTGCTGTCGTTGATGCCGGGCTAGCTAGCTAGGTCTCAAGTCGGGGAATACAGAAGTGGTTTAATCTATCGGCGGGATGGGTTGCTCGTGCAGGTACAGCTACGGCTACAGCTGCGATGGTGGATTTGGGCACTTGCAGGGGTGGAGGAGGAGGGGGAGGATATTTGTGGTGCTGGTTGGGGGATGCTGGGAATTGGCAGGATGGATGAAGGGGTGAATGGGTATAATGGGTATAATGGGTGTTATTGCTAGATGGAATTTTGGCAGATGGAATTTTGGAATAGTGCTAGTGCTATAGTAGAGCGGTTTCTTTGAGTAGTCTACTGTATGATAGTTTCTTACTGTGCTCGCGGTCAGCTCACTCACTCACTCACTCACTCACTCACTCACTCACCGAGGTTTAAAAGGATATGTTTTCGCTACCGTACGAGTACCCTATCGTGCAGTAGACTATCCCAATCCCACTACTATCCAAGCCATGATAACCGTATACCGTCATGTCATGTCAATCCAGCCCCACTCCCCCACACATCTCATCCCCAGATCATCAGCAAACCACGAGTGACTCCCCATGAGCTGAACCCTCCTAATTACCCAACCCCCCCCGCAATACAACAGAAAAGGAAGAAGAAAAAAAGGCCAAAAAAAATCATTGTGACGCTTCCATCCTCCCCCCCGCCCACCTCCCTTTTCCTTCTGAGATCGTATAGGCACAATAGTAGATTTCAGATATCACAGGGTTAGGTGTATAAACGATCTAACTTTTTGCGGGAAATTTTTTTTTCAAGGGCAGGCGGTGGTGGAAGTGGTGTGGATCTACTCGAGCACTGTATTAACTTTATACATCTACCGACATGCATGGATGGGCAGCTGGAAAAGAGGTTTTTGGGCTAACTGGATTGGGGGGGGGGGTGTATACCGGTAGGTGTGTTTTGGCATGTGCAGGCGAGGTGCGTTGGGGATTTGCCCACCGCTATATAGACTAGTAACCTGTTTACTGGTACTGTACTGTGCAGTATATGGTGCAGTAGACTGCAGGACTTTGTGGTGGAGGAGGTGGTGGTGGTGGAGTGTACGGTACAGTACTTGTATGGTAGAGTACTCGTAGAATACAGTGCATGAATAGGTTTGAGGGTCTGGATGGCTGCAGGGTTGGGGTTTTGGCTATTATACTTGAAACTGTACTCGAGTATAGATCGCGTTAATTTAGTCTGGGGATCGGGGGTTGTTTTTTTCTTTTAGTTCTCTTCAGATTGAACCTTTGCCGCGGTACAGTACTTTGGTTAGAGTAAAAGTTATTTTTTCTAGATCGCTTACCTGTATCTACAGTACGGATCTTTGCCCTTCTCATAAGTGCGGATCCGGAATGTCACCATCAGAAGTTGCTGTGACGCCAGTCCCGAATAGTAAAGCTAGTAAAACGTCAGCAGCTCTCAGCTGAAAAAACAAAGTAAAAGTACTGAAATTGGATTGATATTCGCTTTTCAAAGCACTCAATTGGATCCAAAATTCAAGCCGATTCACTGCGCTCACACCTCTCTCGGGCGGGCTAGCATCATCCGAGGTGTGTGATAACCAATAGATTGTCCGCTCATCAAGCCATGATATTCCAAGACGAGAAGGAAAGATAAGCCAGCAATGGACTCCATCCCCATTGCTCTTTAATAAGACTGCAAGAACATCACCTATACCCGATAGACATACAATCCTCCTCCTTATAGCCTATTCAATGACCCATCACCAGAGGCGCAGCCTGCATCATACCGAAATAACATACCAAGTCTCGCGGTGTAGCTAATTTAGCAATAAAACATCACGAGCAATCAACCCCCCTCACCCGCCCTATTAGCATGAGTTCATACGGCATTAAAAGCTTTTTTCAGTATCATAAATGCTGCATGCATAACCGCAATGGGTTCAGGTTTCCATGTGTACTTGATCTATTCAAGGGCATTGGTAGTCAATAGCATTGTCGTACAGCTGGGGCTTGCCTATGCTAGCCAGCCAGCCAGCCGTTACACGCTTGCGATGGAGTGTTCCCAGCATCGTTTGAGGAATTGAGATGATGGCTGTAAGGGGCGGGTTTTTTGCGATGGTGGCAGTTTTGCCGAGGGATCGTTCGGGTGTGGCGTTTTTTTGCGGACGGTCGGACGGGCGCCAGGGTAAGTTAGCCCGGGCATTAACAGTGGGGTAATTAGGGAGGGTGCTAAGCGTTCAAAGAGGTACGAGAAAGGGTGGGCCGTTGTACCGTATTATGGAAGTAGACCTGGTCACCTGGTCGAGTGAGGTTAGGTGATGCCACTTGATGCCGAGCATGGTACACGAGGGTGGTCCTTGTTTGAGAATATAGCAAGAGGCCATCTTCCGCTGCGGTCGGTCCGGTAGCACTGCTTCTAGTATGGTAGCTTGCATAATGCAGTAGCGAATATTATTAGTTATTTAGGTGGTGCTACTGCTGTAATATTGATCCTCTTGTAACATCTCCTAGGTAATGTATGATTGTGTTTACTTTTACTTGGCGCAGTGGTGATTCTGCCGAGAGCGGGCTTATCCTCTGTTTTTCTTAACTAGTCGGTTTTGATGCACGTTTTGTCTTGCCCTTTAAATCAACGCCTGGTTGAATAGCTCGCTGTAAAGAAGCGAAGCCTGGATTGCTCACCCGTGTGGCGATACAGCTAGGCCTTGGGTATGGCCTTCTCCAAAGGGGGCTAGTCGTACCCCAGATGGATAATAGAAGTTTGTGGCAGGATTCCTGTGATTTCCGTCCACTGCCGTCCCTTTGGCTGGGTATGATATACCCGTTCAAGGAAGGTTACCATCGGCATCTCTCTTTGAAACTCGTGGCTGGGAATTGACTGAAGTAATGATTTCTTGGATTGGTGCTCCTCTTTCCCACCCCGGGGAAATCCCATCTCTCTCTGACAACAGAGCATTCCCGGCACTTGTGTAGGTTCAATTTTATTCCGATCGTCGTCCCCCGTGAGAGCAATTGCCCGAGCTTGAAGAACTTTGTAGAGAACCGGAGAGTCTATCTTTCACTGATGGCATAACCATATGCATACAGATACTCTGTGCTCACGCGCCTAAAGTGAGCCATAATAAATACGGAGGTGCCCATCGGTCTTCACTCCGTGATATAATACCCACCATCCGGGAGGAACACCGTCGGGAACCGGTCGCATTTATGTAAGAGAGAGGAAGCGGGATTCCCAATCACATCCTGTTCCATCAGCGTCACGGAAGAGACAACCCCCCGAAGCGGTCAACAATATTCCTGCCAATTCAAAATTCACAGTCCCCACTCTATCCCTTGGCAATAATGACCGCGTCCTTCAGCCTATCCCCGCCTAATCTAGGGGGCGCCCAGCACCCCGCAAAGATCCATGATACAAGAGCCATTCGTTCCTATTTGATTGCCCCGTGAATGCATTGTTAAAGTTACACCTTGCTACATCACCGTCTGATCGAGTGAGCCCACATGATCAGCAAGGAGGGAATGGGGCGCCCAGATGTAATCCACCTCCTTAACACCCTGCGGGGAGCGCTTTCCGCCCGCTGGCGAGCTAAACTGCTGATGGAATGGTGCAGCCATATATATGCCGTGGCAGGGCTCGGGTTAAATCGCTGTTGCCCGGATTAAGCTTTGGCGATTCAGGAATTCTCCGAAACAATGAAGATGTGTTCAGACCCTACCCCGGATTGTTGGAGGGCCCTACTTGCAAGCCCAGGAAAGAGTCCCCAATACCCCACAGCCTGTCCTATGCTGCGCCCAAGAGATCTGGTTAGGATAATAGCGAGGTCTAGAAAAAAAGTATTCTTCCTTAAGCGGAGACGAACTGCTAGAGTTTCAAACTGAGACCTATCCCACCAATCTCCTGGGGGCTCTGGTGAACCAAGAGATGGAACCCTGCCAATCTCTGCCGGAGAGACCTTGTGTTACCCGAAGCGTTGTTAGGGGATAATTCTGGTCCGTGCAGCAGACAATTGATGCCGTGGGGATCCTTGGGGAGCCGGGAATGGTGAATAGTGGTCTAATATAAGTACTCACATAGCAGCCTTTCACCTGCTACCGGTATGTTAGCTCCAGGATTATGTATGTGCCACATCAAAGGTAAGGGAGATTGATTCGTCACTTTGTAGTGATGCCGGCATACGATACCGCTGTACAATGGGTGACCTGGGTCTGGTAGATGCCTTGACAAAACCTTGCGTCCATTTGGTCGATTTTTGCCTCCATGCTTTTTCTAAGTACACGTTGGTTTGTTTGCAATTGTGAGCTGATCGTGGGCATGTTTTGCTGGGTCCTCATATCCGACCAAAACAAGAACCCTACGCAAACAACCGTTGCTTAGGCTGTGGTTGACTCACGAACAAAGTTCTCTAATAAACCCTCGTTGTCAGCCTGTGATCAGATGAGAATCAGATAAAGAGGCATGCTTACCACGATGAGCCATTGTAGCTGATCGGCGTAGGAGGGATATTTCAGCGAGATGAAAATTGGAGAAGAAATTGACTGTGCGGAAAATAAATGTGTTGGAAGGTTTCGTCCAAAGCGAGAGATTCCCCGGTTATATGCCGTAAGATGCGTCACTGGGTAACAGTACTGTGAGTACTCGAGTACCGGCACATTCCACCTCTTGCTCTTGGATCACATCCTCTAGGATCTGTTGCAAATGGTGCTGCTCGCTATACTTTCATGATACTTCCTTTGTTGTTCGGATAGCTTCCGAGAGCCGAAGCGCGCTTGTTTGTGGCTTTGGAGACCGTATACGCTGAGGGTTTGGGCATATGGTTTCGGTTTCTGCTTAGGGCGTTGTGTTTGTATGTTCGGGAAAGCATTTCCTATGCAGGAATGCAGCAGTAAGAAGGGAGGCGGAAAGGCTGTAAGGTAAGCCGGAAAGGATGTAGAAGAGTTTTACACTTAAAGGGAACCTATACGAATGTTGTAAGCAGTAGTGTTTGTTTTCCTTTTGTTAGTCCAGGAGCGCTCACAGGGGGAAGGAGAGACTCGCATGGAGTAGCAAAGATGCTCATGGAGGGATGGGGTGTTATTGTTGATATATACTCCTGTCTTCGCCGATTAGTTACCGGTGGTTAGTTGATTGATCATCGTGGAGCCTTTGTTGACCGAGAGACTGAGGTTATTGTTAGTGAAAAGATTTCCCCCGCACTTGAGTGAGCGATCGTTTTCGTTGTGTATTGCTTGGAGTTTTGTTTCGTTTCACAGTCCGTCACTCGTCGTGCGTCATATAGCGATCGCCCTTGAAGTCTAAAAGGGTCTAACTGGAGAATCCGCTGCATCCGTCTTCACCACCACCATTTGGGCCGGGGCGGCAACCTTTTTGTCTGATACTATTGGTCTCTACAATACACATAACCTAGCTACCTTGCCCATGAAGCTCACCTTCTCAGCTAACCTCTACATCACGCAATATTTCTCCTTAATTACTTGTGCAATAGGACAAGAGTCACTCTTCCAGCCTCCAGCCAAATCTACACTTAAACTCGTTTCCCAATTCCCTCGACTGCTGGTGCTATTTACTTTGCCCAAAATAAACCTCTTGGGGTTCTCATCTCAAGCAGGTCTCTGCGTACCCATTCTACAATCCTCATCTACCAGCACCCCCTACCACCAGAAAAAATATCGTCTATATGTGATCTGCAAACTACAAACCTATATCGGAAGGCCATAGATAGGAGTGGACAGGCTGTCCTGAAGGAAGATCCTACACTGCCAGCTTTGTTGCCCAACTGGCCCTCCATCTGCAGCTGACTTTATACTCGGGCTTGTACGCAGAATGATGATAAGGCATCCGACAAGAACAAATAGAACGAACGATGTGTATTTCAAAGAATACGGCCGCCTGACAAAAGAAAGTGGAAGAATCACAAGCCTTGGGGGCAATTTGGTTAACTGCAATAATCTACCGAGATTACGTCTAGAAAGGGACTTACACGAAACCTACTATTTAGAAATATCTCTGAAACTTTGACATTGTCAGAATTTTGGTTAAATCCTCGGATACCCTGTAGTATAAGGTCACCAATGATAGTAAGATAAGAAATCACCACACCTAGTGTGTAAGCAAGTTTGCATAACAGCCTTGTTCCCTTAAGCAAATAAATCAATCCCCCACCGACCAAAGCACTTGATAACAATAGGCAAGTCAAAGACAGCGACACCATGACGCAATGTCAGCTAGCTCAAAGTGAAAAAGCTAGCGGCTCCACTATCGTTACAATTGGCTCATTGAGCTATTTAGAGCTGTGACATTGCGTGTAACATTGCCCACACGCCGGCACCTAAAGTCGAGGCAATCTAATAACGCGCCAAAGGGCTCTGGGGGCCAGGCTCGCAAGCGAGAGGCTAGGAATGTGTGATACTGGTATCATAGTAAACTGGAATTGAGGGGGGCGCTGAGGCTGGGTCAGGTAACCTTGTAAGAATTAGGGTTTAAATATACATTCATTCCTTAAGGAGGTGCAGCCTCTTAATTTTTTAGTAAGACATTCTGATATGCCCAACGGTTGCTTGTATAATTGAAAATCCAGTTGGATAGCTTTTTTGCAAAAATGCTGTATGTCAAGCTATATCCAAGTATGAGAATTAGAATTGACCAAAAGTACTATGCAACTGCTAAAACTATTGCATGAAATTGCCCTAGTTTCGCACTAATATGATGAGCATGAGAGAGGGGAGTCTCTCTACCTGTATTGTGTATTTCCAATTACAAGTATCATATGTACCGGTACACTGCTTTCCTCTCAGACTTTGCCCCAGTATCAATCTTTTAACCAAAACTTTGTGAGCAGATGTTATGGCCCAGTACTGAAAAACAAAAGAACTGGGTATCAGTGTATCTACTCGCGGGAGCGGGAAGTGACTACAAATCACCAGCTATCACAGCTGAAAACAACACGGAGAAACAAGTCACACAATTCACTATCGATTCGCCTAGCTTTAGCTAATTCACAAACACTGCACCAGATTCCGATTTAGAGAAAAGAAAAAAACCCTCAGCAATTGCCTTCGTTCGTCGACACCAAACCATTGCTCGTTGACTGTCATGGTTCTCTTCTACGGTGGTGGTGGTGGAAAGAAACAAGAGAAGTGAGAGACTACTGACTACCTTACATAGACTCACCCCCCTGTCTGCCAAGTGCAACGAACATGACCTATTACGCTTTAACAAAAGACAAGTTTCTCTCTCCAGCAAGAGCAATCATCAACAATCATTCATCCTCCACTGAAAGATCTTTAGCTAGCTAAAAATATTCCCACTTTAGCAAAGACACAAGTTATCCGCAATAGTACTAGTACGTCCTTCAAGGATTTAAGAAATCATGTATTCCGCTAGTTATACCTTAGCACTTGGCCTATATCAGCTACAGCGGTCGACACCAGTCAATCTCCACATCCACCGAGTTGACGCTGATATCAATACAAGCCTTTGGAAGTTAGTGATTATTTTCACGGTGCTGTGTCTGGTTTGGCAATGTGTTTGTAATCACTACAGTGCAGGAAGGTTAAGCAGAGGTACCCAAGCAGACCCTTTGCCTATGTGTTAGCAAAGTATCCACAAATAGAGCCACCCAGATCGCCACGCTTTAGAGTGGAACGGGACCTGTTAGGTAGGTTGGCATCCAACCACCCCGAGTTATCGTGAATTCTTATCCTCGATATTGATGATAGCTGTTATACTCTGATGTTAGAAGCTAATAACAAGGTCGGTGCAGTATAGTGATGTAGGTAATGAAAATAAGGTTACAATATGTAGGCGTTGGAACCCCGGTGAAAAGTAACCATACCATTGAGCGCAGTCACTAGTCACAGCACCACCATCATTATTACCGTTATGATGCCCTGGCCAACTCCTTTTACATTTGCCATGATTTTGATGACTTTGGTAAAAGCTGTTAACAAAAACAACTCCACATTCTGGCTATATCGTGGTCTCCGAATCCTCACCATCACCAGGGCAATATTCAGAGGTAAATACCACCGGGCAAACCCACCCTTATACGCATCCGCCTAAAGGGTATGATATCACAAATACTCTCAAATACCCATAAACTCCCCTTTGACAACCCCATCATCAGCCCAAATGCATCTTCATCCAGTGCTATCCAACAAGCACAACATTTCCAACACTCGTTACCATCACACAGGGCAAGTCGCAGGAGGATTCTGCAAACAATGACCTAACAATCACGCCGAGAGCTTAGGCTTCTATCATACCACAAAAGACTGGAATAATTGAACCCACACTAGACGCCGGAATCGCTTCTCCTGGTAAACCTAGGCGTAAATCTCCTCTTGTTAGTCTCAGCGAGGGGGGGGGGCTGAGAGTTAGTTTTTTTCGCTGTGACCCGCCCCCTTAATCCAAAGAGGGAATTCTGGACGACTAGCCGTGAGGGCCCATTATTATACCAGTAATATCATCTTGGTGGGCGCAAGAGGTACCCTACAAGTACTAGTAGTGGGAGTCGCGCACTTGCGGTGAGCGCGCAGGCAAGTAAACGGGGGAGGCGTGAGATTAAAATTGTTGGATAGGGAGGTATAATACGTGTTATCTCTCTGCTTCCCTTTTGCCCTCTTAAATGAAGAATCGAACTCCTGGAGCACGGGTGCACCGGTTTGGGATATCATAGACACAATCTTGACGGTTGTGGTTATCAGGTTTGTGTTAGGGGCTACCACATAATAGAGAGTGCCACCTATATCTAACTCCATTCGCCGACTCTCTCCAACCCTTTTTTTTTTTTTGAATCATGTAATTATTGTTTAAGGTACAAAATCCTGCATGCAGCTTGTGCTATGGCATATAAAAAACCTGCAACTACCCCTGGGAAAAAGCCAACCCCTCAGGTTCCTCTGGGGTGGAACCAACCAACTGGACATCTCGCCCTCAACAAGAAACCCCTGCCTAGCTAAGAGGATAGACAAATGGAATCAAATCAAAAATAAGCAGGAAGAAGAATCAGGAAATCTCATGGTATGATTATTTGAACAAAAGAAAATCAAAAAAATCAAACATAACATGTAACCACTAAACTTGAAAGCCCGGTGGGCTCTTAGTCATCCAAGTTCGAACTTGGAGGGCCAGACTCTGGTGGAGACACTGGGGGACCCAAAGTGCCCTCTTTTTTGACTGCCACCTACAAAGGAAGAAGGAGATAGTGCAATACCACCTCCCTAGAAGCAGGGTCACATGGACTATAGTCAAGTCCAAAGAGTGAAGATGTGGTTTTGGGTACCAGCCAGGAGAGTGTAGAAGCAGTAGGATGCTAGCCGATCCGACCATGAGGAGAGGAGAAGAAGAAAGGGTTGACCCAACTGTTTGCTGTAGGAAATATCGGTAATCGTGTTTGTGTCTTGACTAGACAGCCTTTTAAAAAGAATCAGAATAGAGAAATCAACCGTGGCCTGTTGAATGTTTTCTCTTACTGCAAACTATGTACCTGGCAGTCTGTAACATGGGCAGTAAGGGGAGTGTTGCCGACTGTGCAAATGCTCTAAGCATGGCCAGAGCAAAAGCTGCATAGAAAGAGGAAACATCATCAAAAAAGATGAAATCCATCAACCTAGAGAGAAGAAAGTCCAAAGGGATAAACCTAAGTACAGGAGAAGTGTAGAGAAGGAGTACCCACACCCCCTAGGGCAAGCTCATGACAGGGGGTGGGGTTTGGAAAGTAGTGATAATCTCATGGTCTTGAGATTTCAATCGCCAGGTATGTAGAGGAGATGGAGGATGGACTCTCTCCCATCCTAAGAGTCAGAAAAGGAAAGAAAAAAGAAAAAAAAGTTAACCTCAGTAAAGTAACTTTGCCTTACCCCCGCACAATATGCTGGAGGCTAGTTTGAATAAAAAATAAATAAATAAATAAGAATACCTACATCTAGATCGGGTGACAGACGGATCACCAACAACAGGAACCTCCTCGCCCCCATCCCCTACCAGTTTTACTAGACTGAAGGCAGGGGTGATGGATGGGTTGAATTGAACAGCAGCCTTTATAGGATCTGGAGCAACCTGCAATACTTGCGGTAGGTCGGCCATAGTGTGACTATTCTCGTGTGGCCCCTAGTACAATATACCGCCCTTTCAGGAATGGCCGATCCCGCCGACTGTCGTTTGTCGAGTTCTGGGGATACCAACACTAAGCACATCTACTGCCACCGGCGAATTCGGGAATGCTAGTGCCGGTGCAAGTGGTACACGGGTAAGAATATCCCTCTCATCCCTCCATCAGTAATCATTAACCAACAATGTATAACAGGCAAGCGTTGCCGGATCCCCGAACGCCGCTAAGCCAATCGCTACATTATTTGGAAAAGTGGTTATTGGTTATTAGTTGGATTGACACAGGCTAAGCTATCTATGATTATAAAATCTATATACAGTCCTCGGGAAAAAAGAAAATCCTATAACCTACGGGTGATAACATTATTATAGTATGAAGATCTATGATAATAAGAGAGTATTGGGGGGGAATGGAAAATACTGAGATGGAAACCCAATAACCTAATACCAATCTATAGCCATCTCGTCCGGTGACCGTGGCACCGTCCGCTCCCATTCCCTCATATCAGCTTTCGTGACGGCGGGCAAGCCCAAGCCATGGGGCGCTTGCAAATGAGATAACGTTAATTTCGTCAAGGTCAGACTGCTGTGTAATCTCTCGAACACCCTTTCCCAAACCCAATGCGTGCCATTATCCACCCTCACCAGAAGGCCGAACCTTCTCAACGTCAACTCCCTCAAAGTGTTATTGTGCAACTCCAAAAACGCGACAAGATCCCCAGCCTCGACAGCAGTATTAGCCGCCAAGTCCAAGACCCGCAAACTCGGCCAGACGCAACCCAAGCCCTGATCCACCAGATCCATTCTGAACCGATTAGTATTCCCCAACCTGACAACCTCCAGATTCTGCCCGGACCCTAGGAAGACCTTTAATGCCGCGTGCCCTGGGCGATTGTCGACTTCGTTGCCGAGGGAAATTGCGGGGATGGACAGTTCCTTCAGCTCGCTGAGCACCGCATACACCTGTGTCATCTTGGACATGGACACGCCGTGCAGCATGCCATTGTACACCGCATCGACGTGCAGCCGCCCAACGGGGTACTCGCACTTGTTCAGCGCCTTTATGATGGCCCACCAGGCGCGCTCCGTGGTGGCCTCGCATGCCCGGGGTGCGTCGTCGACAGAATCGAAGCGTGAGACGGTCACGGAGCGCAGGTTGCGGAAGAGCGGCAAGGCCTTGCTGAGTGAGAGCACGTCGTAGAAGGTTCCTAGGACGTCCTCCTGATGCAGGTACTCCTCATGTCGCCGAACGAGGCTCTCGGCCATGGCATCTAGGGTTAGGTCTACCGTGGGGTAGGTTTTTTCCAGGCATAGCAGATTGTCGGCGGCGTGTATGTTTGCTTCACCGACCACCCATCCATCAATCAGCATTTTCTTATGCGGCCCAGCAGTAGTAGCAGGTGTGTATGTAATACGTACGTCGATAAACCGGAGGGTGGACAAGGTACTCATAATCCTTCACGTACCGCGAGACCCCGCTCTGGGAGAGGTTTACCAGCCGATCGAAGGCATCTTTGGTGAACTCTCCTGTGCGGATCCGGCGGAAGCAACCCGGGGTCAGAATGTCGTTGAATGAGTGGCAGACTAGCCTGTCCGAAGGGTTCGGCGTCAGGTTGAGGAGGATTTTGGTGAGGATTTCGAGTGGGAGGGAGTCCATTGTCTAACACTGCCCTGCTCTAGTATACTGTATATGTGTTGTTGTTGCATGTAGGTCTTGGGTCGAGTGAGCAAGTGAGTTGGGGTTTGAGGAATGGTTGCTGGTGGCAGTGGGCCCCGGGGAGGAGGTGGAAGATAGGTCATGATAACTGAATTGGAGGGCTCGCTTTTTTTTTTCTCTTTCGGCAAAGGGATAGGATTAGTGCCGGTAGACAGAGAACAGAGGCGGAGCGAGGAAGAATTAGTTTTCCTTTTGCGGTTGCTGGCTGGCTGGGTTGGTTGGATGAAATCTTGCCCAATGTGGGGGGGTGTCTGGTAGAAACAAACAACTCAAACCCAGTGCCGCACACAGTCTATAGGCACAATTATCATACAAGTGATGAAATGCTCGGGCCCTCGTTATTATACCTTTAGAGTTTATCTCATTTTCCCCCTTTTGCAGTGCTGGACAGTACGGTAACCCTTTCCTTTATTCCCTTCCCTCACAAATGCATGATCGATTGTGGAAAGGGAGCCCTAGATTCCCCGACACTGCTGAATCTAGCTTCTTCGGCGAGAGGTCACGAATAAGCCAAATTGACCTAGCCTGCCCCGTGCTCCCAGGGTTTGCGGTCAGGCCAACAAGGTGTGCTCTGCATGTCCTCCAGTTCAAGTAACGGGGAGAGGTAATATTAAACTACGGCAGGGGTACTCACTGGGGTCAGATGGACTCGGAGGCTTGTTCGTTGAAAGTTGCAGATAAGACTGCAGGTCAAAACAAAAGCGGAATTTCCTAAGGACGGGAACGGGTAAAGCCAGAAAGCTATAAAGATTAGGATTTAATTTTCTCGGTGAGGCGAGAAAAACTAAGGAAACATTCCATTTCTGGTATTAGAAGACTGTAGCTTGGTTTATTCCGAGAGATAAATTAGAGAAAGGATAGATGGTTGGGGGGGGGTAGGATGTTGCATGAAAGGTAACACCACAAAAGGAGCCAGTTAAGAGAGAAGGAAGCTGAAAGGCTGGAAAGTTTGAGAGAGAAATTAGAACAAAGCCAGGGAATGAGAGAAAAATAAGAAAAACCAAATAGGAAGAAGAAAATGCTAAAAGGAAAAGTAAGCTTAAAAGAAAAGTAAAGAGAAAGAGAAACTAGAAACTTAGAAAGGTTCTTGATTATATCATAAACTATAACTTAATCAACAAAACTATTGATACTAATCAGAAAACATTAAATTTGGTATTTAATCTTATAAAGCAAAATGCTTGAAATTATAATATATTTTTCTATATCCTATATAAAAATTATCAACTGATTAATATTCAACTAGCTTGCTTTATGTTATATCAATAAAATAAACAACTGGATAATACTTATTTTATCTTGAAATTAAAATAACTATAGTTATTAGTTATAAGTGTATTAGTAAGAATAATAATATAACTTTATTTTCCTAAAGTTTTGTTTTAGGCCTTTCTTTCAACATAAACTCTTCTAATATATCTTCTAAAAGTATACTATATTATAGTAAATATCATATAAATTAAACTCATTTTAAGTGTGTAGAAAAAGAATATTAGTACTATCTTACTACTTTAGCAGAAAGAATATTAAAGTAAATAAGTTATCAAGTATACTATCATAGTAGTTAAATTAGCTGAAATTAGCTGAAATTATTCTGCATTGGATTCCTCTTTTATATTTCAATATATTTCACTATTTAGTATATCATCCTTAATAGTATAAGGATAACCATTTCTGTTTTTCAGAAATAGTATAGGCACAGCTACATGCTTTCTACTTCATTGCCCCGTTATACAAAATTAATAACCTTCTTAGCGTGTAAATAGGTACGGTATTATTTTTGATAGTATCCAAGTCTGAGCATGCAGTAGACCTTCCAGCATGGCGACTTTGTAGTATGGTATGGAATCCACCACACTCCACTATTTTCCTCTGAGGCGCTATTATCAATAGCTGCCAAGGTTGAGGCGATCATTTCCTAAATATTCATATTGTGGGTGATGTGGGGTCTTAGGGTCGGCCGAAAACCCCTTACGCGGCCTTCATAATACAGCTACGGTATTTTATCGGCCGTTACTACTGTTTATTCGGTCATGTTCCCCAGCGCAGGCAACGGTAACGGTATTGTGATACATACCCAAAACATTCTGATAATTGATAAATCGGTGCCTGTGGAAAGTGAAATGTAAGATAAGCATTATGGTACACTGCCGCACTGTCACAATGGCGTGTGATCGATTCTCGGATCCACGGGATGCAAGTCCCATAACAAGGGAAAGGAGAAAAGAAAAGAAAAGAAAGGGGGGGGGATAGTCAAAAAAACGAAAGAAAGAAAAGAAAAGCTATTTGCCTCCGGGGATGCTGTACCCCCTGCTCATAAAGTCATTTTTTCCCAATTTAGTCTTTTCTTCCTTGGAGAATAAACTCTTGAGGTTATCGCTCATCTCGACCTTCCTCCGCTTGCTCTTTATCCTCTCATCTTCGAGCACCTTGTTTGTGAGACCTGCAGCAAGAGAGCTCTTGATATTACCAGCGGTGCCATTACTATTATTACCGCTACCACCATCACCACCCGCAGCGCCACCTGCCGTCGCCGCTAGGGCTGCCGGGGCTGCCGGATCAATCGCATTACTACCCTCTTTGGTATCACCGTTCTTTCCGGCCCCGGTCTTATCCCTCTTCCGCTTCCTGGTCTTACCAGCAGACTTAAGCGCATGCGTAAGCCCTTTCTCAGCCAGCTTCTCCATCCGGGCCTTGAGCTGCTGAAGGTCCTCTAGAGCGGTTGGGTTTATTGAGATGATGTTATCATCTATGTATGATTCGTCGCACTAAGTGTACAACCAACATATTAACACTCTCATGATTACTGTTATCGTGTTGTGGAAGGATAGAGCATAACAAACCTTCAAGCAAACCCCCCCTCCAACCTCCTTCACCGCGCTCTCGGAGAAAGCGTGGCCGCACGGAACTAGGTACACAGCCTTCGTTCCGGGTCCCAGCTCTTTCCTGGAGACTGGACATATTCGTCCTTCCTCAAACTTAACCTCGACAACATCCTTCAGAGAGTGTATCCGCCCCTCCAGCACCTCCTCCCCGTCGCCGAACGCTTCCACACCCTTCAGCAGCCATTCTATTATCGAGTCCTTATTGTATAGCACCCCGGCCGAGTCCGATACTATCGGCTCCGACAGCGGTCGCTTAGAGAGCGGACAGGTCGTCCAGTGGTATGTTTGTGTCTGAGCGTTTGTGTCTCGTAGTTGCGAGTGGGTTTTCTGCTTTGTGGGCGATTTGACAAGCTCTCGTCGGGTGGGAATGCTACTGGGTGTTAGCGGCAAATCCGACAGAATGGGGAGGGAAGGTTGGGAGACTAAGGAGGATGAGCTTACCTGCCGCCATCATTGCCCATTTTGAGAAATTAGCTGGTGTGAGAAAAATGGCAGCAAGGGGCAGTAGTGGGAGGTGGAGTTCTTGTTGCTTTCGCTTTGGTGATGGCGATAGTGGAAGGGGCTGTACGAAACAGCAGAGTATGGTACCGCTGCTTGGGTCCAGAGCGCCTCAAGCACCATGTTCTGCTTAGCCTGTTTAGTCAGGAATTATGAAAGCACCAGTGGGCCTGGTGCTGCGGCCGGGTAATCCTTTCTACACCCTTTCTTGGCTGGATTGTAGGAGCATTAGCAGGAGAATCACACTCACTCCGATGTCCGACCTTTGTGTTCGTCTAAAAGATCCTGAAGAGACCGGCAGAGCTACGGGTACGGTGCAAATTCAAGTTGAATTTAATTGAGATTACTTGGCCCTCAGTGCCGAGAATGCAGAAAAGTGATAGGGCATTTGGTATGGTATGGTGAAATGTACTGTAATTATTGGACACGACCGGCACTCGAGTTGGTCAGAATAATATCGATATTCCCCATGTAACACCAGTATCCTGAGAGGGATTCTAGCCGTACATTACCGGCAAACAATCGATGAATTGTTTAACTTAGCAACTTCAATTGTTTCATCCGCTTCTATCATACTATGGGAGCCGAACCTAGCAACAAAAACACAATCCTTTCCACCAAGCCAAGAACACACAACTCTGTCGATCTCAGCATCACTAACCCTACCTTACCATACCCCTACAAAATCACCCCATGACCTCTTCCCCCCTCCAACCAGCCCCAAAACCCGACACTCCGGTTCGAGTGACAACCCATGACACCTACCTAGTTACCCCACCAACTCACTTGCTCACTCACTCACCTGCAACCCACCCACCCACCCAGCAATCCGGTTCGCCCGCTCCCCTCCACGAGAAAATAGCGCCTTCCAACAAAATAAAAAACAGACAGTAGTGAATACGGAATACGGTAGTGATCCAAGACAAGACGGCATTCACTGGTCGAAGGAGGCGTTCTTAGGGGTTCCGCCGGCTTGGTTGAACACAGTTTGTGCGAATGCCGGCGTGGCATTGCAAACAAACATCGGCCCGTAGAATTGCCTATTCGGTGGAGAGGTAATGGAAGAAGGGTCAGGTGTGTGGTTGTATGGTATGTGCCGTGGCTTTGGTAAGAGGGAAAGGCGATCAAGTGGGGGCGCGCATACGGCGTTTTAGACGCGGTAGAGCTGGTCGAGTGACTAAGTGGGCAAGTAAGTTGTTTAAGTGGTGGATCAGGACTACTCGTACATTGTGAGAAGAGGAAAAAGGAAAAAGAGAAATAAAACGCGCATACTGGGATTAAGAGTATGGAGATCGTAGGATGTGATAGGCAAGTTGAGCGAAGTGTACGGTAGTCGATTGTATCCGGGTTTCCTTTCCTTCCTTGAATGCATGGTGGCTGGGAACCGGCACTTGTAGGGGCGATGCAGTCATTAAAAATTTGTGGTCTTGGTGAAGGGCAGTTATTACCCTCGATGAGAAAGTGATCTGGGAATCGAGTGTGAAATAAGGCACAAACTGGGGCATTATCTCGTACATGTTTCTCACAGCTGCGGAGACTCCCGGATTCCCCCTTACTCACAAATCACCTACTATGGGAAATTACGAGAAGGTTAGTGTTGGTTGATAGCACTGGCACTCACCGCATGCTCTGCCCTTGGTGATTCAGGTTGTGCTATCCTCGTACATACGATTTCCGCTTCCATCACTCAAGCAATCAGGGCTCCGTTATCTGCCGATGGCTACAGACATGATAGCACATTTTGGGGGCCACCGGGCCGGGCACAGATTGCTGAGGACATCGCGGGATAAGGGCTCAAGATTCGGTATCATGCGATTGGGTTTTGGGAAGTTGAGGATTTCAAGAAAGAGAGGGAAAGATAAGGGAGAAAGAAAAGAAAACGAAGGTGGGAAGATATCATAGGATAATCCCAGCAGCCCTAGGGAAATACTGTGACGGCACAGGTATATCATCTAATCCTGATTCCAATAGAGAGAACAGTATGCTGGTCGAAGGATGTGCCGATTGGAGTGGATGTGCATGGGGTATCACTCGCCCCATAAAAACCAGGAATTTATGGTGTGCTCTAATGTTCTTAATCGGGTGCAAGGTGTGCGTAAAGGCCTGGCCAGGTGATCTTACCTTAGGGGGAGGATTTTCCTGCCGTTAAAAAACACCACGAACAAAAGTGGTGGGATCCGGATTTGTTCTCTTGATCACTTCCCGTCACCCGAGGAGCCTTCTCCTCTGGCTATCAAAAGCAAAGAAGAGAGTGCATAGAAGACATTCTCTGCACTTCCTCATGGGAAAGAAGGAACATACCTCGAACAATCCTGTGCCCCGGAGGTCCCCACCTTCGGGGTTCTGTGCCTGAACATCTTTCGGGACTTGCAATCCGCACGAATCACTCATGTAATGGCCATGACAAAGTTTCTTAAACCGTTAAGGGATACACTACCACACTCACCTACGGCTGAGCCTCGAACTAACTGATGACAACTTGATAGGATTACTGCCTAGTCTTTTTCCCGCTGCTTCCCCCTCATACTAAAGTCAAAGTAGATTCTGAGCGCGAGTCCTAGAGCTACAGTGAGCCATCCTACCCATACCTCAACAATCCACAACACCAACATTCACGAACCCCCTCTTGAGCCAGCCCACCAACTAACATAACTAAAAGATAACCATCCGGAACCTCACAACTCAGCCCAGCACCCCACCTATAGAACTAACCCCCCAAGCCACACATGCTTCTTTCAAGGGCTTCATTCCTTCACGATGTCCCACTCCCCTCCCCCGCGATCTGTAACAGACTAGAAGGGCCAAGAAATCCTTGTAATGGACCTTTTCTTATTCGGCAAAAGTCCTTAATGCCACAACAGGAGGACGAATATATCTACAATGCCACAACACTCAGGACTAGTTTAGTATAGTCCTTGGTTTACGCTCACCTCCGCTAATTTGCCCATACAGGGAGAGTGCATCGCCAGCCCATGAAAGATATATCCCAATACTATCCACTCCTTCACCTCCCTGCCCCATTGCCAAATCTTTATCAGCCGAATACATCATGTCTGCCCTATCTTCATCAAGCTCCTATTTTAGGCCAACATTACTATGGGACCAAAATTCTCCCAATTGATATCTCTAAACCTTGATATGGGCGACATCTTTCCTCAGCTTACCAGCGATCCCAGCGGTCTCTCAAATAAGGAACTGATTCAGCCCGGCGAAGTGAGAATTTTTGCCTGCATCCACTAGCTTACCGGTAGTATTCCCCCTCTCCCAGATCGCACTCCACCTCATTGTTCTGCCCGTGGCTAGTAAGACCATAATTCTTGAGCCTGTAAAAAAACCAAAAATGATCCTCTATGATATTTGGTTCCTTTTGCTTTTCTTTTCCACCATGTCTTATACCAGTTTAGCGAAGCAGAGGCAAATATAAACAAAGGGCTACACTAAACTAGTTCTGTGTGTTGTGGCATTGTAGATACATTCGTGCTCAGGTTGTGGCATTGAAGACTTTTACCGCTTCTTATTTTGTTTTTGATTTGATGTTACAAGCAGTATACTCGAGTAATACTATTACGGCAAATTTGAAAATCTACAATAAGTGCCAATGACTCATTTACTAGCTAGACTAGGAAATAAGGGGTGGCACAGTGAATTGTGTGAAACCCCGTTTGCTTTTATAGTTTTATATGGATTCGAAGTCATTGATATTTCGTGCTTGATAGTGCGTAGGGAGTTAAGGTCGTAGGCTGACTTGGGGTAACTACAATTGTGGCCTGGCCTGGCACACGATGAACACGACGAAAAGCATCAGCCATCTAATATACAGTGGGTGAGGGTCCGAGGTTAGACATAACATATTTCTATGGCAAACTCATGACTTGGAAGAGCAGTATCAAGACGGCCGTGGATCCATAAAAGATGATCATGACGGATTTAAGGGGAGCAAAAGTTAGGAAAGGGAAAGCATAGTGTGCTCGGGGGTGGCAGTAAAAATAGGAAAACTATTTCTGCTGACACCACATAACCCCTGTGAGAGACAAGATTTGGGTTTTCCATTTTTATGGACACGCACGGGTAGCTCAAAGTACTTTGGTTAGTCGTATGCCATATGCCTGTCCCGACTATGATCGGAAGTCCTGAGGAGTTGGAGGATCTAGCAAACCAGAGCATGTGAGCTATTTAGGCCCCGCGATGAACCACCCCACCCAGAACGCAAAACCTCCATAAAACCCAGCCCAAAGTTTCCGTTCCGAGCGTCTCCCGCCGTCGGCCACGGCAGCTCGCAATACCAAGAGGAAAAAATCCGAGTGACAAACTAATTGAGTAGATGATATCGCAAAAGAAGCCATCCCATCCACTAAGGATAGGAAGGAGGAAAATATTGGTACAAATATCTGCTTTTTTCGTTTTCGAATATACGGATTCTGCCCAATCCCCTCTGCTCATTCCTTTTTTGACCCACCGTATTTCTACCCTACTCTATAACCCCGCCCCCGCTAATCAGTACCCCTTCAACCCCTGACCATATGACGTTATGAAGCACGCGGTATATTGAAATAGAAAAAGCGATGGAAGGAACCCTGAGGACTTTTTTTTGCTTGATATTTTATATTTTTTAGTAGATGCTAGACAATTGCTTTGGCTGCTAGTTATTAATCAGACCCTCAGTCCCAGGTCCTCGGCGTATGGCAGGAGATATGTGTTGCCGACAGCGGCGAATGTGGCCTTCGACTCGAGGAACTTCTTACCAGCCTGTGCAGACGTCAAGGTTAGTTAGCCAGCAACGGGCATATAAAAAGAGTAACAGAGAGGACATACAGCCTTGACTGCTTCAGCAGTAACACCATCTAGAGCCTTGACAACACTCTCAACCTGCGGTGCCTTTCCGCTAGCGATGACAGTCTGCCCAACAGATTCCAAGCCGATGCTCCGGTCCTCTGCCGCGGCAAGGACATCAAACTTTGCGAGGGCAATGGCTCTCTTGACATCCTCGAGTTTAGCCTCTTCCAGGCTCTTGATAGCACTCACAACATTCTTTCCAGCCTGGGTCAATGCAGACCCAGGGCCCTCAATGGTGACATACAGGAGGCCAGCATCAGTGTATGCAACGTGCTTGGCTACGGCAGTGGTGTGAGGGATATCCGAGACTGCCTGGGACAAGAGTGACATTCCGGTGTTCCACTTGATAGAGGCCCCCCCACCCAGCAAGTATGCCAGAACGGTATACTCCGCCTTGGGAAACGGAGCACTAGCGCTGCCGGGGAAGGCAATGACTATGGCATCACCGTGAGGTGAGAAAAGGCGGTTCTCGCCTCCGTAGTATTTAGCGGGAGCCACAGCTGGCCCAGCTCCAGAGGGGAGTTCCTTGAAGAACTCGGCTGTCCACTTCTCAAGAACCGGCTGCAGAGCACCGGAAGCAACAATCACAACATTGTCCTTGTTGTACACCTTTTTAGAGTACTCAGTAATACTCTTGTTGGTGAGGTATTTATTGGTCAATGCTAAACGGCTAGAGCCAAGTCCCCCGTGAAATGCGACATTGTGCGCTGTCTCAAGAGCGAGAGCTGCGGGGGTATGATGAAATTTATCGACTTCGAGGTTCATAGTGGAGGCGACTTGTTCGTTGAACTCGTAGGCTATTGACCCCGCAATCAGAAAATGTGGATAATAAATTGATAACCAAGCGCGAATTGAAAACAACAAACTGCATAAAGCAAAGCAGCGTACCATTGTATTTGGTATGGATGAGAACATCGGCAAGTGCCTCGACGAAGTAGGGGAGATCATCCCGCAGAAATTTTGCACGGAGAACGATATTTTCCCGGGAGAGTGTAGAGCCGAGGGCACCACCGAGTAATTCGGTTTCCCTCTGAAGACGAAGAGCAGATCGCCTTGAGTTCTGTTAACCGGTTTTGAAAAGTTAGTTTCATAGATTCGGGTACGCATAAACTGCGGCCGTGGTGGTTATCAAAATCGGACCACCTGGGGATGCACCTTGAATGCGAACTTTTCCAATCCGTGGGCCAACCCGGGAGCGGTCTCGTACCGGCTTCCACCTCTCGCAACCACAGCCAAAGCTGTGGTTGGGCCACCATCATCTCTTGAGGCAACCTTAATACCCACTGATTCGCCGACGGTGTAATGGAAGGGATTGGAGACAGCAGCGGCGGCCAAGCCACGGTGGGAATGGGGAGCGGTTCTTGCAAGCAATTGGGATGAACCCCGGCAGAGGGTGCTGCGGGCAAGCATTTGGCGAAGAGAACGCGGGGAGATGACGGGAGTTTTTTGATGTTGGGGAGAGGAAATGAGATGGTATAAGGCGAGTAGGTGTCAGTGGAGGCGGAAGGGATGAAGTTAAGAAACTCGAGAGATCTGAATCGCAAGAGGGAAACGGAACAAATGAAAGCGAGCGAATTGAAGATTTCCTCCAATGGGGGGGGGTAAGTAGAATCCTCTGCCCAGGCGTAGAGTTTGGCACATCTCAATGAAGACTTGGCGCAAGGGCGGCTCTCTTGCGGAGCCTCCCTCGAGAAACTCGCATTTAGCAAAAACTATTCGGGTATGCGGCTTAGGTCGGGGGAAGGAAAAAAGTACTCGAGTAGTTTAGCTCCCTCCCCCGCTAATATCAGAAAGATAAAGCCCACGCTTACCGACTTCTCCCATCACTGTACCGACCTATTTTACACTCCATAGCACCATTAATCTCCTTCATTCTTCAGCTCCCTCTTGATAACTAATGTCATGTCGCAGGTGACTATTCCACTCCCAGTTCCCCTTTGTATTCAATCAAAATCCTCACTAGGACCTCTTTCATCCGCTGACTCTTAATTCTCATAGAATGCAGCAGAGTTATGCGTCCTTTTAGTGAGAGATATCTACGGCGAGGTCTCTTCGGTTCGTTATATCCTTCACATCCCATCTACACCACTTCAGGCCATAAGGCTGACTAACTGTGACTCGCACAGCGGGTGGTGTCCGTTCTTCTTGAGTTGGGCCGACTTTCTGTTGCTCAACTAGTTCGCCAACTTAAGCTTCCAGAGAGGATAGTCAAGCAAACCTTAGCAGTCCTCATTCAGCAGCATCTAGTCGTCCACTTTTCCCATCTCGAAGCCGGGCAGGAGGTAGTGTACTACGAGTGCGAATGGGCCCAGGTTTATGAGCTCCTGCGAGCCGGTAGAATCATTCGGGCCATTGAAGAACGGTTCGGTAGCAATGTATTTATTATACCACTCTACTGCACCATCCGAGACTGATAGGCTTTCTCCTCATCATAGGGCGCACTGATCGTCAGCAACCTGCTTCAATTGGGCCATGTTCGTGTCAGCGATTTCCTTGCAGCCTATGGGACGTCCACCAAAAAGTCCAAGGCAACGGTGAATAGCAAATCGAATGCCCCGGCGGTAGAAGATGAGCTCTCTATCACTTCAATAGACACCTTGAAATCAGTCATGGCGGACATGATGAAGGAGCGGTTTCTAGTGCAGGTTCAGGAGCATCATATGCACATTCGAACAGATACCCGAAACACCTTGCGGGCGCAATTGGCATCTCAACTGAGGAAGTCTCAATCCTCCGAGAATAAGGTGGGAAAGGAAGTAGATAGGCAAATGAAAACCAAGATGCAGGAACTAGCGGACGGTGATACTTCACAGCACGCCGGCATGAAAAGAAAGGTTGCTTCTGCATCAAAGCCAAAGTCGAAAAAACGTCAGAAAGTTTCTATCTATGACTTGATTGACCAAGAAGAAGAGGAATGGGAAATCAATGTCAGTGGGCCTAATCTGGGTGTGAGCTCAGAATATAAACACTGACTTGCTTCTTTGGGACAATAGGAAAACATCGTTCTTCGGATAAATCACGAGAAGTTCTTGGTTCTATTCCGAAATGCCGAACTGGTTTCTCTAGCTGAAAGTCGACACGGAAAGGTCAGCTCACAGGTGTACGCCGAGTTTCTGAAACGGCTCGAAGAGAAATACTTTCGATGCCGTGAACTATATCCTGGTGATGACGACGAAGAGGACGACCCTAAAAAAAGTAAGTCATAAATATCTCTGCCTATGACTCCAGGGTTACCACCTTAAAAAAAAGAAACCCCCAATTCTGATTTCTTGGCAGGAATCAAGCTTAGTGTCCTTGAGCTATCAAAAACGTTTAGCAAAGATATAGACTTGGAAAATTCGATTGTAGCTGCTCCCCGACCCCCTAAGAAGAAAGCGAGGAAACGAAGCTACTCTGATAGCGAGGATGAAGACGAGTCTCACCCCAATGGCTACGGGAAAAAGGTCAATAGGAAAGGCAAACGTCGAAAGGGCAGCAGTGAAGATGACGATGACGATGATGACGATGATATTTCGGACCTTGAAGAGCTTTACGACGATGAGGAGGAAGGAATTGACGCCGAGAACCGAAGAAAGAAGATTCGCATGGAATTATTAATGCAACACATGCAACTTCTCGCAGAAGACTCTTGGAAGTTTGTCCGATTAGAAAGTAACCGCGGTTTGGGTGAATGGAGCGTCAATTACAAGGAGCTGGGTAAGCTCATGAGACATATCGAACTGGAGAAGGTGGTAGAAGAAACATTCGGGGAAATGGGCTTGAGGTTACTCCGGATCATCAAGGATAAAGGGAAATTAGAGGAGAAACAAGTTCGTCTCGTTCCATTCCTTGAAACTTGCTCCTAACGCTCATAAATCTCTCTCCCAGATTGCCAGCATCGCCCTCCTCAAACAAAAGGAAATCCGCTCAATCCTCACAGGACTCCAAGAAAATGGCTACCTCCACCTTCAAGAAGTCCCCAAAACAAGCGTCCCCCAGATCTCAAGGACATACTTCCTCTGGTTTCACGACCCAGACCGCGCGATCCAATCTCTCGTCACAGACACTTACAAGGCCATGTCGAGAGCCATCCAACGGACAAACGTCGAGCGAGCCAAGCGCTCTTCACTCCTGGAAAAATGGGAACGCTCAGATGTGCAAGCGAACGTGGAAGAATACCTTACCACATCGGAGAAGCGCGAATTAGAGATTTGGTTATCAAGAGAGGAGAAACTCCTAGGTCAATTGATGAGATTGGATAGAACGATGATGATATTGAGAGACTTTTAGATATGAAAGATTCTTCCTATCATAATGATTGCAGTGCGCTGGTGGACAAAAACTCTGGTAAAGGAGGAGCGGGGTGTTGATGTGGGACGAGGAGCAAGTCCCGAAGGGGGTGATTAATAGTGTCGCGGTATTTGTATTATATCACAGCCTTCAGCTAGGTTAGAGCACTATTAGACTATATTCGGATAATAATCATTCACCAAACGAAAGCTGCTCCGCTTGGGAGCCCCGAATCCGCCAGAGCACAAGAACTTGTACTCATTCAGTACAGTGACCCCCCACGCTTCCACCCAACACAATACCAAGAACCAGGATCCCTCGAACTTTATTAGAATGCGTTAAGCCGCAGAACGGACTTCCGCCTCATCTACTTGTATCATACAGTACTGGAATCCTGCCCCCGGAGAAACAGTACTTGTACACAACCCCAGAAACCGAAGAAAAGGAAAAAAGAAAAAAAAATCAAATCTAACACCCCAGGCGAGCGGGTGATATCAAGGTTAGCCGGTCCTACCTAACCCGGCCAACCCCAATCCAACAGGAGGCGGAAGATCTTATCCCACCCATCAATCGCAAAAGCTACTTCCTGTAGTGCGAGGACCCGAGGCAAATGGTATAATAGGTATCCTCCTTCATCCTCCTGCGATAAGAAACTGAGCGAGTGATATATGCCCCTTTTCTCCGTTCCTACGCGCTCGGGAGTTACCGGTGGAGTGGTCAAAGGCCGAACCATCTCAGCTCGCCAAGGGGGGGGGGATCCAGTATTTCTGACAGGAACATAGGGCAAGGTACAGTACAGTATGATGGGAGGAAAGGGAGGAGAAGCGAAGCGAATTTATCCCAACGTTGGAAGAAAGTATAGGAAGGAAGGAAGGAAGGAAAGGGGATGTGGTGGTGGTAATATAACGTAGACCTCCAGAAACATCCCCCCCCCCCCTTTCTTCCTATATACCATACCCACTGTTTGTGAATATTGTGTTAGCGCACAGTAGTTTGTCCCAAGCCAAAGTACTGTACTCAAGTATGATACCTGAAAACAGGGATTTAAACTAGCAGTGCGAGTATCTGAGCGCTAATACAAAATACATTCCCCTGCCTCCAGCTCGAGTGCCGTACAATAGGCTACGAGTACAGTACTAGTATTACCTCTAGCCTGGGATAACCGAGTACCGGCACTGTACTCAGTACTCGAGTACAGTACGGTGCTCGTAAACTGCACGGTACCCCCTGCAGGAGGAGCAGGGCATTGTGTCAAGTATACCACGCACGACATTTACCTTTTTCCATCCTTCATTAACCTTCACCGCACTACACTATCCGGCGCAGTCCGGCGCAGAAGTAGGGAGAGATATATAAGCCTACGGCACCGTATCGTACGAAGCGAGTACAGTTACAGTGACATCCTGCCGGTAGAATTTTTGACAAATTGATGCCGCGTGCTAAATTACGTTCAGCACAACGTTGTACGCTACATCGCTCGTTCGTTTAGGTCAGTTGCTCACTCTGGCTTAAGGCCCAGTGTGGTACTATACCGGTATTATTATACTCCCGTAGGAAACTTTGGATCACGGGCACGAGTTCATATAATACTTATCATATGAAGAAGCAAGCAAGCAAGCCAGCGGCGAGGTGAGACCTATATCACGATTGTCCTATATTCAGAGCATATGAGAGGGTTAGGGTCCGGTGACCCAGTGCAGAAAGTTAGGAGAATCAGATGGTGCTTTGTGATAATAATATTATTATTATTGCGATTTTTTTTGCTCGTGGACGAAGGCAAGAATGGGGAGGGATAAAAGTTCTTATTTGAACTTGTAGGGCAGCAGTACGAGTACTAGCCCATGACGGTGTGGCACTGGTAGAATGGTATCATACCTCGCTGTCCCTGATCCCGATATCGGTGTGGTAAAAAAAAAAAAAAACCTATCGTGCCTCTAATCTCAACTTATCTCTTCAGGTTCAGTGATATTCGGAGCAAGAGACAATCCCACCCACCCCCCCCTCCGCAGGGAAGAGATTAGCGTTTTCCTGGCATAGCCTAAGACCGGTTCACTACTGTAGATGTGTTGGGGTCTGGTTAATTGGTATCCGTAATTCTGTTGACCTGTTGTCTCGGATCACTCGATGAACCGGAGAGTTTCCGCTAGTTTTGGCTGTTCGGGGTCATGATTCTCGACAAAACAAATATGTAATGTATTATATATACAATCACAACCATGCAAAATTATAGAACTACAAACAAATACCTACCCCGCCCCCCCCTTACCACCACCACCGGCTTCCTTTCTCTACAATTTACGTGTGAAGCATTACGATAATTGTGATGTGATACTTCTAACCGGACAAAGCCAACAAGATTATAGTTGATTTAAGATATACAAGAATTGATATATGTATATGGATGTGAAAGAATTTCCCAGGAAACCTTGTGATTTTGTTTTGACCAGCGAGCACTCCATCTCTTCTCTTCGCTTTCTTCCTACCAGTGCACTGTCAAAGGGCTGTCTTGGCCCGGGCCAATTGAAGAGAAAGAAAAGCGAGAACCAAAAGAGGAAAAACACCCGAATTATTCACCCCAATTAGTCAACTGGATTAACGTTGCTATTTGGGAGGCAGAACATTGGCAACAAATTGCCCAAGAACGTTTCCGGTATCGTAATTGCAAGTGAGGAAGTCTCCGGGCGTGCCATTGGCACCGTTGCAACTCTTGATCGCGCAACCGACCTTTGTAGTAGATTTCCAGACCATTTGTGTAAAGTGGCCAGTTGCGGACTATACACATTCATCATTAGCATCACTCATCACACTGGTACAAGTATATCACAGGTTGGGTGGAACACATACGCTAAATTGACCAGCAGCATAATCATACTGGCTCACCTCGTCATACCATGCCTGAATAGCAGCTGCGGCAGTGGGGTACCCAGCGGCAAGGTTCTCGCCGTAGGGACCACCAGAATGCTTGAATACGCAGCTGCTGCAAACACTAGCTGCGAATGAGGCCATGGTTGCGTCGTAGGATAGCGGTGGGACACCATGGAGAGCTCGCTTGTCATTGTGCGCAGCAAGGATTTGGGCTTCGAAAGAGTTGCTGTCAGGGGCCGGGGCGGAGGAACTGGTTTGCGCGGGGGGAGCAGAAGAGGAAGTGGTTGGTGCAGGAGACTGTGGAGTAGGAACGACCACAGCTTCCAGCGTAGTTGACGGGATAGTGGGAACGGGAGTCTCAATAGGGGGAGGTGTAACGACCGAGGTTGGTACTGGACTAGAGGGCGAAGAGGAGGGACGGGGGCGACGGGACTTGGTGAAAGTGTGGTATTTGGTATATTCATCTGCTGGCGCTGGCGCATTGTAGTCTTTTACTTGAACGGGTCCGGAAGGTGTCGGTTCGGGTGAGGAGTCTAGGGTCACATATTGCGTTACGCTATATTATCCAATTGATATCAAATCAGTCACCGATATTCCATGATCGAAGGGAGGTAAGGAGTGACCAGGTGAACATACAGAACAGTGGTACATTCGGTAACAATCTCAACGACATCATCCCTCTTCTGATTTCCGGCGCGGAGAGGGGATGCAAGTGCGCTGGCTGCGAGAGCAGAAAGAATTGTGGTATAAGCAACACGCATTTTGGAGGTATTAGGCACAGCCTTGAAAAGGTATATCTATATATAAAAAAGGTTTATCGTGATGTTGCTCCTGACAAAGTTGGGATTGACGGCAAGCAGTCGTAAATAATAAAATCGGGGCCTTCTTATTATTATTGAAACTGTTGGTGATAAGGGCTCTGCCTTTATAAGAGGTCGTGCAGGAACACTCGACTTGAAACCTGATATTCAGCCCTTGAAAAAAAAGACCTAGTTGAGGTTTCTTCCTATATATATAGAAAGGGAGAGGGTGGAAAAGGAAAGGGAATTTAAAAGGAAGCAAAGTGTGTGGGTAAAGACAGACTGGCAACTTTGAAAGCAACTTAAAGAGTGATTGCGCTCAAGAGGTCACGAGAATAGTAAGACAAAAACGAGTTCAACGTTTGCCGTGCTGAATAGAAAGGAAGTGTTCGGAAGGAGGGGGGTGGTAGGCGCGATATATAGCATTCTGGCGGTTGATGACACTCCCCATGTCAAGATAAAGGCGCGGGATTGCCGGACTGGACGGGCAAGAACATGGAGAATTGGACATGGATTACCATGACCCGCTTTCCTTGTTTGTTTTTTTCGCGGCCTAACCAGGGAGACCGGGTTTGACTGGAACTATCCTCCAAAAAGTAAACCAATCTCCTACCAAGAAATCAATTTGTATGCCGCAGTACTTGTAGCTCCCTCGTCCACCAGAGTTTGGGATCCTTTTCCACGCTGTGGTGGGAAAGGGAGAAGGGTGGCGACAGTAGAGTGGTGTTTGAAGGGGTTCGATTTCAGGGATCTAGAAGAGTGTGACCGCCCTTATGGACTCAAGCTACATTGTTCAATTGGTGTGTGAGCCCGAGCGTTTTTTCTCATGCCCATTATGAAACAGCGATTAGATAAAGGAGGGAAGACATTTCAAGGGCACCGTACTGCACAGTACCGGTACTTGTGGGAAATGTCTACTGTTTTGGGGGTGGGAGCTTGTGCGGTTAATTTTGGTAGGGTACTTTTACTGTACTAGTACTTGTATTATGCACTCCAGCTATTAACTTTGTGTCATATCATAACTTTTGTGTGTTCAGCCCCTGGCAAATTTACCAATAATGTCACTAAAAGGAGCCAGACAAAGCTTGCTACCAGCCCACCACAGGAACACTCGAGCACAAACCAAACCAAACAATCCATATTCCGGAACCAGAAAAAAATGAGATGTACAAAGGTTTTTTTTTGCTAAATATCACACAAGCATTAATGCCTTCACATTCTTGCAGAAACTCAAAAGTGCCCTGGCTGGCCACTTGCTGTAGGATCATTTGGCCTGATCCCGGTTCGCGATACTTGTACGAGTACCGGTACTCGTACTGGCTGTCGAAGGTGGTGTGCCTGAGATTGCCCAGCCTTGGCCATCGGATCCTGTAACTTGTGCTACCCCCTTCAGGAACCGTACCTGAAGATCCTAATCCAGGCTACCGCAAAGTACTCTACATCACTCGACTCGGGTCGTCAAACTCGAGTAATCAACCAACCAGGAGCGAGTGAGTGAGGCAAGAACCCGCTCCCGAAATCTCTTCTCAGCAACGTGGTTCTGAGAGATAAAATCCCCAGCGAAAAGAGGGAAAAGTGGAGAAAAGAAATTAAACGTCAGCGAGAACAAAATTAAAATTCACCAGGCAAACTAATAAAGCCGCCCAAACTGACCGGTTGATTTCTCATGACCGAGCACGGGGAAAGTATGATAGCGCCGTATGGTAGTGCACTTATAGTGTCTATAGCCCCTTCCTCTGCTACGGACGGGCCTATTTTCACATGGGTTGCGTGCATCTTGAACCGTGATTGCTGAACAACGTGAACATCAGACGATTACTGTGCTGGAGCACAATAACAATGACCAGATCCCCGCATCACCATCACCATTTACTATTCATCCCGTATCACCTGGAAAACGCTTAAAAACAGGGTTTTTGGTTTTTCCTGAGCTTATCGCTTCCTCCTCACATTCTTCCCTCCTTCCTCTTCCTACCGACATTATCATGAAGAAAACTTTATCCATAACCCCCCCTCCGATTCAGAAGGGCAAGAACCAATAATCCAATTCAGTACCCAGTATGTATGATACCCTCCCCACTCCCCACCCCGCCCCAAAACCCCGTCCAACGATCCTGCCCGCTTGATCCGAAATTCACTTCGTGCAGCAACGACCACGACCAGAGCAAACAAAAAGTAAGAGATGGTGCTGCACGGTACGGTGGAAATACTCGGATACAATGAATAAGGAATAGAAACATGGGATTATAGCAGCTGCTTACCGTACGAGGCCACCTGAATCTTCCCCTACCGCATCTTCCGGGTATGAGTGCTCGAGTATGATGCGGTACAACACTGTGCAAACAGCACTCGAGCACGAGTACAAGAGGGAGGATACGTACTCGGACGGTACTCTGGCCGGTGGGAAATTTTGGCAGGGCACAGCGAGAAAAGCCTCATCTGTTTGAAGCAGTTGTCATTTCCCGATCCCCAGGGGCGGGTAAGAGACCCACCATCTCCACCCCTTCACAGGTCAACCTTTCCACCGCTGTGCCAGTGCACTTGACAATAAACCTTTCGGATACAGCCTGCAGTAAAATAAAATAAAATAAAAAACAGAGAGGAGGAAAGACAAATGCCACCAATTGTCAGTTTTTTTTTTCTCAGTCAGAGAATATTTTTATGTTTGTCTGACCTTGGTTAATTGTTGTGTTTTGAGTACCGTACGAGGGCGTGTTGTGAGAAGAATTCCAAGGAAATCGCTGAAACTTTCGCCTGGCTCAGTTCAACTTTAAAAATCATAGGAAAAAAAAATCTAGGAAGGGGTTTAAACATCTTCAAATTTTGGGTAAGTGATTTGGAGGATGAGGAGAGTGCTGAACGGTCTGAATATTTTTCTGTTCCCTGCTGTCAGCTGTGTTCAATATTTTGTATGGTGGGTTAGTCCCGGCTTAGGATGGCATCCGAAAGGTACGCGCAACAATGCATGGTACCGAAAGGGTCCTTCCCCCGCTCGCTCGCTTGCTTGTCAGGCTGGGAAAGAAGGAAGAAGCAGGGAATCAATGCATGAGGATGCAAACTCTCTCCTTCCTTCCTTCTGCCGGTACCGGTACCTTCCTTCCTCTGCCGTCCTTTGAATTATATCACTTCCCTCACACCAATCTGATTCGTAATCGTGGCTGTTGACAGATCGTGGATCCTGACAACCAGCTTTCTTTTATTGTTGGCCACAAGTACTAGCACCCGATTCGACACCCTAACCCAACTGTTGTTTGTTTGTTTCGGCCTTATTCTTATTATTATCGGTTTCGGGAGGGGGATAACCGTAGGGTTTGTGGCTACGAGTGGAAAGAGGAAAGTACTAGTAGACTGTGGGAGATTGCGTTTGGGGGAGAGAAAAAAGACTTCTATAATTCCAGGACAAACGGCCTTTTCAAAATGGACAACATCTCCCCGTTCCCCTTTATGGTACTACCGTACCGTAGCACTTACGGGGAAGGTTGGGGTGTTCTGGACGGATTTTCTTTGTGGCGAAACAGGGCTTGCGCGGCGGGCTGCATTGCATGCCGTGGCGTGCGTGCTCTGCTAGTATCTGAGTGCCGATGCACTGGTTGTTCTATTTTCATTTTCATTTTCTTGCCCCCATTTAATTCTTGCCCAATTTTTCCTCTCGGCACTCCGCCTTCTTTGATGGATCGTCCAGAATCTGTGAGGTTTTTCTTTTCTTCTTTCCTCGTCCACCTGTCGTGCTAAAGTGGGGCTCGGATGCGAAGGAATTAACTTTATAGCCGAGATTTGGGAACTTTGACTGCCTGCCGAGTTTGTGGTATGGTGTTTGTATTTTCGGGTCCTGAGGGTGCCTCCACGTGCCACTGCTGATGCTCATGGCGATATACCAACACGGGAATAAGATTAATATTTTTCAAATTACGGCTTGGAGATGTGTCCGAGTGCGGTACAGGATGGTGCAGGATGCTATCTTGGTACGCGAGTATGACACGGAGGCCTGTCTAGATACGGAGATGGTTCTCTATAACTAAGGACTTGAGCAAGAGAGCCAAGGGACTCGTCGTCGTCGTCGTCATCATTTCTCTGCTTTGCTCCCTTCCTCTACATTCCCGTTTTACAATATGCTGTTCCACCTCTCGCTCAAAGCCTACCACTTCACCTACGAAACGATGCCGGTGAAGACTAAGGCAGCCACTCCTACCATTCCCGTCCCCCCAACTAGGTACGCTGTCTGCCTTCCGGCCCACCAGTACAGAGTGCCTGTATAGCATTAGTATCAGATATCGAAACAATAGGCCAGCAGAATCTTGAATACGGGGTAGACTTACAGAACAAGATCGGGCCAGTAGCTCTTCCGATCTGGCCTATCAGTTTGTGTTGATTAGCGCCATTCCGTCGTTCAACAATTGGCGAAACAGAGGAGCAAAATAAACTTACCAGCAGACCTAAAACCGCCAAGTGCCCTTCCTCTATTCTTCTCGGAGGTTCTGAAACTAACCAATGCGGTCAGGCTAGTCACTACGCAGGCACTAGTTACCGCGAGGAATGCTGCGGCTACGTATAGCTGTAACTGAGTGTTGACTCTACTGAGAAGGAAGAAGCTGATAGCAGCACTTGCTAGCCCGGTCTTTACAACTACAATTGGTGGGTATCTCCTGACAAATGAACCCTGAAGAACCGAGGCTAGGAGCCCAACAAATCCAAGAAGTTTTCCAGAATCTGTGGAGGTGTAATTGAACAAGTCAAAGGTCATGAATGGTAGAGAGAACTCCATTCCTGAGAATATGAGGAGAAACAAGAAGTGGGTAAGGTTCAAGGGAACAATACTTGATCCCTCTGGTGACCCTTCGAGCTTCTTTTCATCCTCGACCTTTTCAGACTTGTTCTCCCGCTTCAATTGTATCTCAACTTCACTTGGCTCTTCATTTGGAGGGCGGGTCTCCGGCAGCTTCCAGTACAAAAATACCGTCTCTACTACCAAGAGTACCAAGGAGAACACAGCTGCGGCAGCAAAAGGGTTCTCCAGCGAGATTGTCTTGGAAGCGAGGAAAGCTCCTAGCATGGGTCCGAAGGTAAAGGCAATAGAAAATGCAGCACCCACCAGTGCCAGAGTTGCACCACGAGTTTCCGGGGTGGAGACGTCGGTGGCAATAGCAATAGCCAGCTGTACATTCCCTTCTGACAGCCCACCAACTACACGGGAAGCCAGGAATGTTGGAAAATCTGTTGCGACGACCCAAAGTAGAACGGAAACTATGTTTCCAATCATGGAATACAGTAGAGCTGTTCGGCGCCTGAAATTAGATATATAAATATTAGTATTGTACTGTGTTATACACGCCGCAAACCAAATGGGGGTATTGATAGAGAAGTTTACCCATAACGGTCGCTGAGAGCGCCCAAGAATGGACTCGAGATTGCTTGGAGAAACGAAAATAAGGACCCGAGAGCCCCGCCAAGCAGGACCACATCGAAACGCGAGGAGATTGGCCGGTGGAATGAGGCTTTGAAAGCATTTAGGGTAGTGAAAATAGACTCGAGAACTGCATTGTCGGGCTGCGCGCGGTAGAAGGCGAGCAGTCTAGGGAATAGTGGTAAAATTAAGGTAAATGAAAGCTAAACACGTTAGTACGAAAGGTTCCTATCGATAGATAGGCGTAGCATGGCACGGATTCACACTAGGAGAGAGAGGGGAACGAAGCTTACCAAATCGAATATTAATGATACGAAGAGTATTTTGATGATTGACTTTGCGTACGCAGGCGTGGGCGGCGCCATAGCTAGAGTTGGAAAACTGAACCACGACTTATGCGATGCAGAACGGGGGGTGACAAGGTAAGGAGCGCTTGGGTATGGAGAAACGAAATGGATATCAGGCCAGCTGCAGAGAGGACAGGTTTACGAAGTTGAGGTTGGATTTTTGAATAAGCAAAAAAAAAAAGTAAGAAACGGTGCTGGAAAATACACTAAAGTACCGTAGAATCTGGCGAGATAGAGACCGTTGCCAAGTGGATTGCGCAAGAGATTGACATTAAACTATACCAAATCAGGAGGGAAAAAAGAAAAAACATATCAAAAACTAGTCATGCTGTAGCCCAAATTCTACCAGTTCATCCTCCATGGAAGGAAGCTCTATATTCTCCACCTCGGTCACACCATAGCCCATTTCTTCCTCAGATCGGGCCCAATCTCCAATTTACAGTTCTCCTGAAGAGAACCCTTTGATCTTTAACTCATGATCACATGAGCCATCCACCGGCAATGAGATACATCAGCAAAAAATATTTTCCCTCATGAATATCATACTATAATCCATGTGGCAGCTGGTATTGCCACAGAGCCCTATGTCTCTCATGCCTTGTAAGGCATAAGGTACCGTAAAAACTTGAATAATTGGACGGTGTGCTATGTCGTTAGACTTTCCTCTCTGAGTATGGTCAAGAACATTAGCAAAAAAAACATTTGCTCCGGACACATAATCCGCGCGTCCTGACGGGGTCCTGACGGGGTGTGTCTACGCCCTACGCTTCGTACGTCCTCATTGTTCGCGGTGTCTGCCCCCTTCGTCCTGTACATCCTGATTGTCTGAGTATTCTATTTTCCATTTTCCTGCGTCTGGTGCCTCCCAACGCCCCTATTTCCGTCCTCAGCACCCAACGCGCTTCTCCCGGTCTTATTCCCTCTCAATTCCACCTGATACTTTTACCTTCCCCACTCCTCCTCCGGCCGACTCTAGCATACTCATACCAGATCCCTAGCACCTGCTGACCTCCTCTTTATCCTGCCACCTCTGGCGGCCTGAGTCCATCTGGCTACAACTCATAATTCTTCTTTCATTATCTGCACCCCACCAGCTCCCCATTAACTGTTTATCGCCCACAAGAGGTCCGGCTTCTGTGTTAGGTGGGAGCCTGTCTCAAAGTCTTTATAAGATAACTCGGGCCAATAATCTTTATCGTAGACGGAGATTGTCTAGAAAGGCTCAATGATTTGAATATAGGTAGGTAGAATGATAAAAGATTTTTCTAGCGTAAAACTTATATTGATAAGATCTCTTCTCCATTGCTTGATAATATCCAAATAGCTCGGGAGGCACCTCAATATTTATATGCCCCCTCTGGGTGGTCGCGGGCTACATCTAGTTCTTATACTAACTAAGTACCCACTAACAAATTCCAGCTTTTTCTAAAAGTGTGAACACCATTTGACCCTGACAATGTTGTTATCTCACTCGACTACCGAATCACAACACCATGAATTTTCCTGACCGTGCTCCCACACATCAGTCCATTGGTCACAATTCATCTTCGTCGGCATGGAGTCTTGCTTACCATTGCATACGCAGAATGGTCTCCATGATCGAACCAACAAAGGGGCCAGCTTTGTTATTGAACCTCTCAGCATTGCAGATGAATTCTGTACTCGACAGCTGCAAGGCATAAGATAGCCTTCTCTGGATAATCGCACCAATTGTGATTATCTCTTTATAGTCATATCATTATCGTATGATTCCGTCAGTTATCGGAAGAATACTAATGATGTATGTGAGTCCGGTTATGCTTGATTTCTCAAACTACCTCATCCAACAACACCATTCACTTCTGCGACTTTCATCCCGAGAGCGTGGAGTATAGAATGTGTTGCTTAACCATTGTCCGTAAAACGTCCTGTTACTTAGAGACCACCTTGATGACCTTTGTCTTTAGTGCTCAGTAACTATATGCGACGTCGACCGATTTGGCATGAACCACTTGCATAAGCTCGCCAAGGGTCTTCCCTCATATACCCTGTGAACGGGATCCGGTCAGATGGATGGCCCGACCTATATGAGGTTATGAGTAGGGTTCCAAGGAGCATGTCTTTGGTGAGGGGACGCAACTACGGCGGCGTCTTCCCGTGTAGCGCCGTCCCAATGCTGGTGCAGGAGGGGGGTTTTGGCTTGATTTTTTAGAACTCAGAGTCCTAAGGAACAGTAACTATAGGCCTTTATTCGCTTAAAGGAGGGCTAAGCCTTCTGACATGCCTAACATTCTGTATGCGGACTCCCTCTTCTGTCCGCTTTCACTCTCATCTCTCCCACCTGTACGGTTCATTCATATTCATTCTCCAAGAACATTATCGGCTTTCTATTGCTTTTAACGAGTATTATCTACTCTACAACCTTCTTTAATCGTCCGCTGGACCCGCGTGGCGGAGGTGAAGCTGGGCCCTAGGATCTGAATTGCCATCTCCAGCTTCCGCATTCAACTCGGTCACATTCGTATTATACACAATACCCTAGAATAATTTAAAATAGAACAATTCAATCCTGTGATTTACTATCCATTGCCTCTCCCCACTGGGAATTACATGTGCCTGTTTAATCCTATCCCTATATCGACTATTTGCATATCTCAACCATTGGTCTGCTTCCCAACTTGTACATGGCCGCTTGCCCCGTGAAATCTAGCTGTATTGATCGGATCAAGCATGCAAAGCAATGCCAGTCACCGGACACCTCCAGACTCGCTTAATATATTCCTTATCTTGAACAGTTCTACCAAGCGTACCACTCCTCGTCCTTGCAGATCTCCATAACTCTCCTCTCCACTAGCCTGGATCCATACCCAATCATTTCTGAGGCCGCTGTTGTGGAAAGCCTTTGTTCCAGTGCAGCGGGCCCAGTGAATCTGGAACATATCAGTTTCCTGAAAGTCAGCGACTGGAATTTCAAGGTGCATAAATTGCTCTACGGGAAGTAACCCCAGCTTGGTGGGATCAGTAGGCAGCAGTGGGTCATCCGCTACCGTCCGCTTGATAAAACATTGATGGCTGGAATCCCATAGTTGTTAGGGTATGATAGTTAGTTTGGGGTACGACCGGTTTAGGGTCGTGACTGCCACTCGGGGGTTTTTCCCGTTGTGTGGGTTTTTCCTGTTTTGTGTATTTGTGCGCTCTCTTCTGTATTTAGTCTGAGCTACCAGTAGAGAGCTTCCTGTATCGTACATTGAATATCCACATCGTTATCATCACATACCGGAACCACCACCTACGTGCTTTTCTCCGTGCTTTGCGCCGTTACCTACGCTACCCCAGTTATCATTGGGTTGTGAGCGAGCTGCCATCAGAGTGTCGCTATCAGGTTATGAGCCCGGCCTAACAAGTCCGGAAAAAGCTGGGAAAATCTTTTCTGCCTGTTGAGGAGAAAGGTTTTCACGGAAGACGATCAAACAAATCCATCTATCTATCTATCTATCCATCTACCCAACGAAGCGGTGTATTGCCGGCGAGTCTATAACACGTACCTAGTTAACGGACGCTGTTTTTCGCGGAATACAAGATGACCGAACAAGAAGGTTCAGTATCTCTGATGGGATCAGGCTTTCCGAAGCTTGATGGAACGAATTATCGCATGTGGTCCATGCGAATGAGAGATGTCCTTCAACGGGAGGGATTGTGGGATTTGACGATCGGTGATGAGGAGATTGTGAAGCGGCCTGACTCCACCATACTCGTTCTACCTAGAGAGTACCAGACTGCTTTGGACCGATACCAAGCGCAGAGGAGGAGGATTCAGAAGGCTGTTGGAACTCTTCGCTTGGGTATGACAGACGCCATCGCTGTTTCCTACTACAATGAAGTATGGATAACACCAGGGAAGATTTGGAAAGACGTCCAGAGCAACTACGAAACTGTAGTTGGCTACGACGCAAATCACTTACGGAAAGAGCTGTACGAATGTAACCTTGAGGAGTGCGGTACTGTACTCGAGTACATTAATAAGATCCGCGAGCTACGGGATACGCTTGTCATTAGCGGAAATACACCTACCTATGCGCAGATGATTTTCTATCTGTTCGAAGGCCTTCCCAAGACGCCTGAATGGAAGACATGGATCATGGTCACCAAGAGTATTCTGTCTTCACAAACGACAATCATAGGCTACACAGAACTCAAGGCAAAGCTTACTGCCTACGAAGTTGAACAACGACGCGAGCGGGATATCGAGCCTGGCCAAGCACTCTATTCAAAGTCTACGAAGACTGGTCGATACCAGAAGCCGTCCAACTATTCGAGAAAAGGTGTCGCCCCCAGTGCTAGAAGCAAACCTATAAAAGGAAAGTTCGCCGGGTCTTGCCACCACTGCGGAAAACCCGGTCATAAGATTCGCGAGTGTCGAGCGAAGGCAAACAAAGACACGGGGTTGGGAATCTCCGTCAAACGCAACGTGAACCAGACTGGAAGAGCTGGTGTCATGGAGGAGTAGCTCTGGCTGGCGACAGACACCAATGCAGAGAGCGTGCATGAGGAGAAGCAAGTGGAAAAGGCTATGATGGGGAAGCACGTTGTTCCAGAGATAGATTGGGTGATAGACTCCGGTTGCACCAATCATATGACGAAGCATGCTGGTGTATTCCTGGAGGGAACTTACAAGCGCCTGACGTCTGATGAACGACAAATGCGTACCGCCACAGGGGAGTTGGTCTCTGCCGCTGGAATCGGTACAGTTCGCATTATGATATGGTCACCTAGCCAGGGATCGCAGACCATACTCCTTCAAGAAGTCTTACATATTCCCAGCGCCGGTACGACAAATTTAATCTCCGTCAGCCAGCTTACAGTGAAGGGGATCAATATATCGTTCAAGAGGGACATTGCAGAGGTCTTCTGCGAGGGTATTCTAATGGCCATTGCAAAGACGGTTGACCGACTCTATACGATTCTCACAGATGCGAGCGTCACGGATGAAGGGCTTCTTATTTCTTTCAAGGATCCAACATTGACGACGTTATGGCACTATCGTTTAGGCCACCTCCACCACCAAGCTCTACTTAAGATGAGCAGTAACGAACTTGTCTCTGGGCTGCCTGCTCTACAAGCAAACTCAATAACCGGTCGATGCGATGCTTGTTTAAAAGGAAAGATGATCCGAACGCCATTCAAGCCAGCAGCACAGCGTAAGTCTGCTCCACTTGAGCTGATCCACTCAGACCTGTGTGGTCCTATGCAACAGAAGTCATTCGGAGGTTATCGGTACTTCATGCTACTTATAGACGATTTTACCAAGTTTACTGCCGTCTATTTTCTCAAGAAGAGGAGTGATGCAGCTGAGTCTTTCAAGGCATACAAGACTCATATGGAACGGCAACATCAAGGGAGTGGGAAGGACTACGTCATCAAGGCTGTGCCTACGGACGCTGGAGGAGAGTATACAGGCGAGGCATTTCAGAGAGAGCTGAGGAGATGCGGAATCGAATTTCAGTCAACGGTTCCCTATACGCCACAGGAGGATGTCGTCTCAGAAAACAGCAATCGAGTCGTAGTTGGTAGAGCGAATGTGCTTCTACAACAAGCTAGTACTCCGAAGATCTATTGGGCTGAAGCGGTACAGACAGCGGTTTACGTGAAGAACCTGTCTATTACGAAAGGGACGCATGGAATAGATGCGACGCCCTACGAATTATGGTTTGACAAGAAACCTAACATTCATCACTTACGAGTCTGGGGATGCACAGCGTACGCCCACATCCACCCAGCAAAACGAGCAGACAAGAAATGGAGCCCTCGTGCAGAGCATTTGATCTTTATTGGATATACGCTATTGACCAAGCAATACCGCCTCTATGATCTGAAGCTGAAGAAATTGATTACGGCACGCGACGTTGTCTTCCATGAAGACTCTCCGTTCTACAAACCTCTTGAGCAACAGATCTTTTGCCCTGTTTCGACTAATGATTCTATTGTCAGCGTTTCTCAGAGTACTGGAGAAGAGACAGACTTCGATCCAGGCGTGGATGATGTTGAGAGTCTCAGTAGTGATGATTTTGGTCATGCTACTGACGAGGAGGAGGAAGGAGAACCCGAGCATAGCGGAGAGAGCCAACGCATAAACTTCGAAGAAGTTAGAAGAGAACCAGAGCGAGTGGTGAAGAAGACTCCGAAGAGTCGCACTCCTGGTCAGATGGCGAATACTCTTGGAAGCTACTGGAGAGGGTCTGCCAGTGGGCTGAGACCGATTAGGAGAGAGACTGGAGGAGAAGGAAGAAGCAATCAGGCGACGAGTATTGATTTAGCTTTATTGGTCGCTGATGGACCAAGAACTATCACGGACGCACTCGATGGACCTAATCGCACCAAGTGGATTGAGGCAATCAACAGCGAGTTGATGTCATTGGAAGGACACAAGACATGGTCCGTGGTAGAGGAAGGAAAGA